>Ga0302221_10000797_pt1 | contig 21325 bp, 23 predicted proteins | sample II_Palsa_E2_1_FD_193517 | JGI IMG/M metagenome (GOLD analysis project Ga0302221, IMG submission 193517) | Peat permafrost microbial communities from Stordalen Mire near Abisko, Sweden - II_Palsa_E2_1 | ecosystem: Environmental > Terrestrial > Soil > Palsa > Peat permafrost | place: Sweden... | reverse complement strand
ATTCCCGGTATTCGCCGGGTTCAGGGGCGGCAAAGGTATAGCAACGTTATTCGGAATGATACTGGCTGTTAATTTACCGGCTGCGCTGCTATGTGTAATTGTATTTGTTATCGTACTGCTGCTAACACGCTATGTATCCCTCAGTTCAATAACAGCTGGCTTTACTTATCTTATTGGCGTCACTTTTTTTTATAATAAGTACACCAATAACCTGATAGTCATTTTTGGGATGTGTATTTGCTTGCTTATACTGGTTACCCATCAAAAAAATATTGAACGCTTACTTAAAGGCAAAGAATCAAAAGTAAATCTCTTTAAACGGAAAAAAACCGCTGACCAGGTATAAAGTGTATTCCAAAACAAGATCGTCAAATGGCTAAACCCCGGTTTTTAAAAGCACAATGGAAAAACCTGCTGATGCTTAATTATGAGGTTGATCCGGAAATATTAAAACCCTATTTGCCTGCCGCAACTGTACTGGATCTGTGGCAGGGGAAAGCATTGGTTAGCATGGTTGGCTTTATGTTTTTTGATACTAGAGTATTAGGCGTCAAATGGCCCTGGCACGTCAACTTTGAGGAAGTTAACCTACGTTTTTATGTAAAACATTTTGATGGTGAAGAATGGAAACGCGGTGCAGTTTTTATAAGTGAGATTGTCCCTAAAAGCATAATCGCGCTTATTGCCAATAATTTATACAAAGAACATTACCGCGCTTTGCCTATGCGGCATTCAGTTATTCCCATTAAAGATAATACAGAGTTTTTATATGAATGGAAGTTAAAAGGCCGTTGGAACAAACTTGGCGCTACCGTTAGTAATCATTTTAAAAATATTGAAACCGGGGGTCCCGAAGAATTTATTTTTGAGCATTACTGGGGCTACAACAGCTTAAGCGCTGTTAAAACCATGGAATACCAGGTGGAACATATTTTATGGCAGGTGGCAGATGTTAAAGATTTTGTTTTTGAGGGTGATGTTGTTGAGTTGTATGGCAAGGAGTTTGCGCCATTTTTACAGCGGGAGCCTTATTCAGCATTTTTTGCAAACGGATCGGGTATTAGTGTGAGGATTGGGAAGAAGATATTGGTTGAAGCCGGGCTTTAACAATACCTTATTCCAATTATAGTTCGTGTGGATTTATCAACTCAAGGCTACTTATATTTTCAAAATCTTTAGTGTTCCGGCTTATTAAAACAAGGTTATATACAATTGCTGTTGCAGCAATAATGGCATCACCAAGCTTAAGCTTTTTATATTTTCTTCGAAGTAATATAGTTTGTTTGGTAACATCTTCATCTAATGGTAAAAGGATCGCTGTATCAACAAATTCCTCCATTGCCAAAAGCTTCTCAGGTACATCGTCAAACCCTAATACCTCAATCTTCACAGCTACAGAGATCACGAAATTATTATTGAAAAGTTGCTCGACAAAATCACTGCCTTTCTGAGGTAAGCGCGAAGCAGTATAATCAATAATGACATTAGTGTCAATTAAATATCCCTGTCCCATTCACTTCTGGCATGTTTCAAGTACTTATCGTATTTTTCTGCTTCTTCTTCTGTTAACAATCCTTTGAAGCGGGAAGCATTATTATTGGGGGGAGATTTGTCCTCCATTAATTTTTTCAAATCCTGGTGTTTAGCCGCTATAGTATTCCATTCCGTAATGGGAATAATAACAGCCGTGTGTTTGCCTGAATTGTCAGAAATATATTGTAGAGCCATTATTAAGATTTTTTATTATCGTAAAATTAAATAAAACCAATGTGTTTAGCAATTTTTAATTTAATCGCCTCCCAGCACCTCTAATATCGCCCGCACTTTAAGCAAACACTCTTCATATTCATTTTCCGCATCGGCATGATAAGTTATAGCGCTGCCGGCATGGAAAGACAAGTATTTGCTTTTTTGGTTATATAACAGTGTACGTATTACCACGTTAAAATCAAAATCATTATCCGGGCTAAAATAGCCTATCGCCCCCGAATAAACACCCCGCCTGCTTTGTTCATATTGCTCCATAAGCTGCATCGCGCTTATTTTGGGCGCGCCGGTCATGCTGCCCATCGGGAATGTGTTTTTTATAGCCTGTACAGGCGATATGCCATCCTTCAGTTCACATACAATTGTCGATATCATTTGGTGTACCTGTTTAAAGCTGTAAACGCCAAATAATTCTTCGGTTTTCACCGTGCCTTTTTTTGCTGAACGGGTAAGATCATTACGCACCAGGTCAACTATCATTACGTTTTCCTGCAGTTCTTTTGCGTGGTTCCTTAATTGTTGTTTTATGTGTTCATCTTCAGCAGTATTTTCCCCGCGTTTGGCAGTTCCTTTTATTGGCTGCGAAATTAATTTAGCCCCCCGTTTTGCAAGGAAACGTTCAGGTGAAGCACAAAGGATATAATTGTCTTTCCATTTAAAAAAGGCTGAAAAAGGATTAGGGGAAACTTCGTTCAACTTCAAAAAAACAGCCAAAGGATCAATCTCTGCATTTTCGGCAAAAAACTCCTGGCAAAAATTGGTTACATAAATATCACCGCGGTTGATATGTTCTTTGATTTTTGAAACAGTACTTAAATACTCCTTTTTGCTTATGCGGGCCTGGATATTCAAAACCGGTAATTCATCTATAAATTCAATGGTTTGCTGCGCTATAATTTCAAAAACGTGCTGCGGATTATCAGCAATTATTTCTATTTCATTCCCCCTGATGATGATAATATATTTCGGCACAAAAAAATACAGATCCGGGAAATTAAGATGATCAGCATTGGATGATGATAGGTTTTCAATTTCATTTTTCAGGTCGTAACCAAAAAAACCGGTCATCCAGCCAGGGTATTTTTCACGAAATTGTTCTAATTGTTCAAAGGCTGTGCCGGCATTTGCGGTAAGATCATCTTTAGCCCCAATAGCTATGAGTGTATCAAATTTGGCGTATGGGTCGATGAAATTGTTGGAGTCAAGCAAACAGAAAACATCAAAAGAAGATGCCCATTGAAGGGCCTGGATTTTAAAAACCAAGGGATCGTTTATTGACTTGATCACTGCGTAAAAATTACGATCATAGGGGCGCCTCGATGCTTCTGGGCGCCCCTACCCCGGTTAATTTAAAACCAATGTCTGCACCCTATCCGGGCCTACTGATAAATATTTTACCGGCACACCCAACTGCTTTTCTAAAAAGGCAATGTATTCGTTTAGTTTGGCAGGGATTTGCGATACTTCCGTAATGCCTGTCAAATCCTCTTTCCAGCCGTCAATTTCTTTATAAACGGGGATGGCATCAATGGAACAAATATCATAAGGCATATAATCAATCGTTTCGCCTAAGTACTTATAATGGGTGCAGGCGTATATTTTATCAAAACCGCTTAGTATATCGGCCTTCGTCATTACCATTTGGGTAACGCCATTTAATAAAATTGCATATTTCAAGGCAGGCAGGTCAATCCAGCCGGTACGGCGCGGCCTGCCTGTTGTAGCGCCAAACTCGTGCCCTATACGGCGCAATTCCTCGCCAGTCTCATCATTTAACTCGGTAGGGAAAGGGCCGCTGCCAACGCGGGTACAATAGGCTTTAAAAATACCTATTACCTCGCCAATCTTATTGGGGGCTATGCCAAGCCCGGTACAAGCGCCAGCTGTTGTAGTGTTAGAGGAAGTTACAAAAGGGTACGAACCAAAATCTATATCCAGCATAGTTCCCTGGGCGCCTTCTGCTAAAACCTTTTTACCTTGTTTTAAATAATTGTTCACCAAATGTTCCGAGTCAACCAATGGGAATTTATAGATCAGTTCAATAGCCTCAAAAAATGCCTTTTCACGATCAGAAAAATCAGCAACTTCACCATATAATGATTGCAGCATGGAAACATGCTTATCAGTAAGTTTCTGGTAACGCTCCTTAAAATCAGGTAAAGTAATATCACCGATGCGTAAACCGTTGCGCCCCGTTTTGTCCATATAAGTTGGGCCGATTCCTTTTAAGGTTGATCCGATTTTGCCTTCACCCATCTTTTTCTCAGATGCTGCATCAAGCAGTTGATGGGTAGGCAATATCAGGTGCGCCCTTTTTGCGATCATGAGGTTCTTTTTAGCTAAAAGATCGTGCCCGGCATCTTTTAATTTATCTATTTCTTTTTTAAAGATAATAGGGTCAATCACCACGCCATTGCCGATAAGGTTCATCGTATTTTCAAAAAATATGCCTGAAGGTATGGTGTTTAGCACAAACTTTTTTCCATCAAATTCAAGCGTGTGGCCTGCATTTGGCCCGCCCTGAAAACGTGCGATCAGGTCGTAACCTGCGCTCAGTACGTCAACAATTTTTCCTTTACCTTCATCGCCCCACTGGAGGCCTAATAATACGTCAACAGCCATTAATTTTTATTTCTTATTATAATAATTGTATATCTTTTCTTTTACGATCTCTTTTACCCTATCCCAAGTCATTCCATCTAAAGATTCAGGGTCTGGATCATCTTCAGCGTCTGCAAAATAGTTTATCGATCTAAGTACAGCAAAGGTATCATCATAACCATACCTATCATGATAAAACTGAAAAAGATCACCAAGTGAATATACCTGCAGCAATTGTGCTACATCCCAAAAATCTTTTTTCACACCCCTTCCCTTTACTGCATTAAGTTTCAAAGCTATCAAATCTTTAATATCTGCGAATGGAATATTATCAATTATTTGGATGGGATTTAAAAACGGGTCACTTACCGAAACGAAATCAACCTTTACATTTTGGATAATACATTGATAGATATATTTTCGATTAGGATTAAACGGCGTTATTTTACCAAACGCGTCCTCTAAAGCCGGAATCAAAATATCCTTTTCCAAAGGTTGGTCTGTAAAAAAATCTAAATCGATTGATTTGCGATGTCCATATAATAATGAAAATGCAGTACCTCCAATTAGCCTGAATTGTTTTAATTCGGGTAAAGTGACTATCTTTTTTAGAAGTCCCAGTGTAGCCGGTTCGACTGTTTCTTCTCGTAGCATTTAAAATCGGTTGGTTTAACTTTAAATATAGTGCAGCAAAAACTTATGCTAACATCAGATAGCCAAAGTGCTTGCAATGCTAACTCCTTTACCCTTTTTAGACCATAAAATTTCAGAAGACTATCAAAGTCTTCTGCTTTGCCCCTTTCAATTACTTTTTCAACAACATAACGGGCGTTCTTCTCATAGTCGATCTTATCCATATCAACATCCCAAAATGCCTGCTTGCTTAAAACCGGTTTATCCATTTTTCTCAAACTTTTCTTTCGCAATAGCCTGCACGCAGCTTTTCGCAATTGCCGTAAAGGTTCAACGAGTGGTGTTTAATTTCAAATTTCAGCAGGCCGCCCATCATGCTTTGTATCTGTTGTATGCGGGGGTCGCAAAATTCAACTACTTTGCCGCAGTCAATACAAATTATATGATCGTGCTGCTTGTAACCGTAAGATTTTTCGAACTGTGCCATGTTTTTACCGAACTGGTGCTTGGTAACCAGGTCGCATGATACCAGCAGTTCAAGCGTATTGTAAACCGTTGCGCGGCTAACGCGGTATTTTTTATTTTTCATGTGGATATACAACGATTCCACATCAAAATGATCACTTCTTGAATAAATTTCTTCGAGTATTGCAAAACGCTCGGGGGTTTTCCGGAGGTTTTTATTTTCGAGATAAGCCTCGAAAATTTTCTTAACCATCGCTATGGTTTCCTGTTGAGGCATGTTGTTTTAATAAAGGACAAAGTTATTATAATTAGTTTAGAGTTTATTAGGTTGATTAAGTTAAAAAAGCAACCACTCACTTAAATCAACCACTCACCCAATCAACCAATTAAGACGCTTTCTCAATCACCGAATCAAACCGGTTAACCCCTGTAACGCCTTTAACGGTCTTCAATCTTTTTATCAAATTATCCAGGTGCTCGGTATCATTTACATAAACCATTATTGAGCCTTCAAAAATTCCGTTGTCGCTGTCAACAGTTATAGAGCGCATGTTTACTTTAAAATCGTTGGATATTACGGTTGTTAACTTATTTATCAAACCAACATCATCTATCCCTGTAATCCTTAAACCAGTTAAAAACGCCAGTTCCTGCTGGTTTGTCCATTTGGCTTTTACAATCCTGTAACCGTAATTGGCCATCAATTTAGAAGCATTAGGACAATTGGTACGATGTATTTTTATGCCATCGCTAACGGTAATAAAACCAAACACATCATCACCGGGGATAGGGTTACAGCAAGCGGCTAATTTATAGTCGATCTTTTGCATGTCCTCGCCTATCAGCAGCATATCGCTGTCTTTAGCTTTTAAATTCCGCATCAGGCTTTGCACCTGCTCGGCTTCAATTTTATCCTGCGGCTTATTTTCAATTACTTTTTCCGAAGCATGGTACTCCTTCAGGTCCTTCATATCAATAATGCCCTGGGCAACATTAAAGAAAAGATCCTGCGTTGACGGCAGCTTAAAGTAATAGCTCAGTTTATGTATATTTTCAGAGTTGTAAGTGATCTTCAGCGATTTCATTTTACGCTCCAGTATCTCTTTACCATTCTCGGCAACTTTACGTTTTTCTTCTTTTAAGGCCGATTTTATTTTGGCCTTTGCTTTGGCAGTGACAACAATATTAAGCCAGTCGTCCTTAGGCGTTTGTTTGCTTGAGGTAATGATCTCTACCTGGTCGCCGTTTTGCAATTTATAGTTAAGGGGCACCAGTTTATGGTTAACCTTGGCGCCGATACAACTTGCGCCAACATCTGTATGTATTTCAAAAGCAAAATCAAGCGCGGTAGCATTTAAGGGCAATTGAATAAGGGAGCCCTTAGGCGTAAAAATAAATATCTCGTCAGAGAACAGGTTCATCTTAAAATCATCCAGGAAATCAAGTGCATTCGACTCGGGGTTTTTAAGCATGTCCCTAACCTTTTGCACCCATTGGTCCAATCCGCTGTCAGTGGACGACTCTTTATATTTCCAATGCGCGGCAAAACCCTTTTCGGCAATTTCATTCATCCTTTTTGTCCTGATCTGCACTTCAACCCATTGCCCGCGCGAGGTCATTACGGTGGTATGCAATGATTCGTAGCCGTTGGCTTTGGGCGATGATATCCAGTCACGCAGCCTGTCGGGATTAGGGCGATAAAGATCAGTTACTATTGAGTAGGCTTTCCAGCAATCGGCTTTTTCATGTTCCGGGGAACTGTCCAATATTATCCTGATTGCAAAAAGGTCATAAACTTCCTCAAACGGGACTGCCTTTTTCTTCATTTTATTCCAGATGGAATGTATTGATTTTGGCCGGCCAAATATATCGGCAACCAAACCCTGGCCTTCCAGTACTTTTTTTACCGGCTCAATAAAGTCCCTGATAAATTTCTCACGTTCGGCCTTTTTCTCGTTGAGTTTTACTTTTATCGACTGGTACATTTCCCGTTCCATGTATTTCATGGAAAGATCTTCCAGCTCTGATTTGATAGCATATAAGCCAAGCCGGTGCGCCAGCGGGGCGTATAAATAAACGGTTTCCGACGAAAGTTTTAGCTGCTTATCGCGCGGCATAAACTCCATCGTACGCATGTTATGCAGGCGATCTGCCAGTTTTATCAATATCACCCGCACATCATCAGCCAGGGTGAGCAGCATTTTACGGAAGTTTTCGGCTTGTAACGAGCTATTGGTATCAAAAACACCCGATATTTTAGTTAAGCCATCAATTATCATGGCCACTTTTTTACCAAAGTCCCTTTCAATATCATCCAGGGTCACATTGGTATCTTCAACCACATCATGCAATAATGCGCAAACAATCGAGGTTGGGCCCAATCCAATTTCATCGGCAGCAATTTGAGCAACGGCAATAGGGTGATAAATATAAGGCTCACCTGATTTGCGGCGCATATCTTTATGGCTTTCCAATGCCATATCAAATGCTTTGCGTATCATTTTCTTATCCCCTTTTTGCAGGGTGGATTTACAGGCACGCAGCAAAGCACGGTATCTTTTTAATATCTCATTTTTCTCGGCTTCCAGGTCAATCACTATTTCTTTCATTTCTGAGTATTATTGTTATTAATATCATAAACTTGCAATAAAAATTATAATTGCAGGTTATAAACAAATACCAAAAAAATTGCGTTAATTTTGTTTCACGTAAAATTATGAAATTTATTGGCTTTCTGCTGCTGTTTTGTTGCACATTGGGAACTTTAAAAGCCCAGACAGAAAAGCCTGCGCCTAAACCTGCACCCTTACTCTTAGGCAAAAATGATACCATCAAAACTTATTTAACTATTGACAGCGGTAAATTGGTGCCATGGATAGTAACCCCTGATGTACTAATAACCGACGTGCGGATATTTAAAAGCCAGGCGGACCTTGACCAGTACAGGCGTTTAAGATATAATGTATTGAAAGTATTGCCTTATGCGCGTTTTGCAGGGCAAAGGTACCGCAAATTACAGCGTGACCTTGCTTTGACCGGCAACAAGCACAGACAAAAGGAATTAATTGATACCTGCGAAAACCAGATCAAAGATTTATTCAATAAGGAAATTAAAAATCTGACAATTAGTCAGGGTGAGATTTTAATAAAGCTGATTGACCGTGAAACCGGGAATACCAGTTATGCTATGGTTAAAGATTTGAAGGGCGGTTTTCATGCCTTTTTATATCAATCTGTGGCACGGATATTCGGTCATGATTTAAAAGAAACCTACGACCCTGACCAACAAAAAGATATCGAGGCTATACTGCTGCAGGCAGGGTATAGCCCTTCTAACGATTAATAATGATTGATAACAACATCTACCGGTTTAATGTTCAAAAATTAAACGGTGAAGAAATAAGCTTATCCGAATATAAAAATAAAGTCCTTTTAGTAGTAAATACCGCTTCCCAATGCGGGTTTACGCCCCAATTAAAAGAACTGGCCGATCTGAAAGATACCTTTAACGGAAAAGATTTTGAAATACTTGGATTCCCATCTAATGATTTTGGCGGGCAAGAACCCCTTGATGGTGATGAAATAGCCACATTCTGCGAAATTCAAAGGGTAAATTATCCCGTATTTGAAAAAATAAGGGTACGCGGGCCTTATGCACATCCTTTATATAAATTCTTTGCCGACAAAAAGGAAAATGGAAAACTTAGTTCAATCCCCCGGTGGAACTTCCATAAATTCTTAATCGACAGATCAGGTTTAGTTACAGATTTTTTTTACCCTTTCACCAAACCATTATCTTCAAAAATAAGAAAACGGATAACCCGTTTATTAGCCAAAGGATGATAATTAAACTTTGTTTATGATTAAACTGGATATATTAGTTTTACCCGTACACCCGGATGATGCAGAACTGGGCTGTGCCGGTACACTGTTAAAACATATTGCAGCCGGTAAAAAAGTTGGCATAGCTGATCTTACCCGCGGTGAACTCGGCACAAGGGGCTCAGCTGAAATAAGGGAAAGGGAAGCTGCTGAATCGGCCCGGATACTTAGATTATCTGTAAGGGAAAATATAGGTATCCCAGATGGTTTTTTTGAAAACACTAAAGAGTACCAGTTAAAAGTAATAGAAACAATACGTAAATATCAGCCCGAAATAATAATTACCAATGCTTATCACGACAGGCACCCCGACCATGGCCGCGCAAATGAACTGGTAGAAGCTTCGGCATTTTTGTCGGGCCTTAGAAAAATAGAAACTTATTTTAATGGTGAATTACAGCAAACCTGGCGCCCCAATTTGGTATTGCATTTTATACAGGATAATTATATCAAGCCTGATATATTGATTGATGTAACCGGCTATTGGGATAAGAAAATTGAAAGCATACTTGCTTATGGGTCACAATTCTACAACCCCGAATGGGAGGATGAACCCCAAACCTATATCTCATCGCCGGAATTTATACAAGTAATTGAGGCCCGCGCACGTGAGTTTGGGAAAAGTATTCAGGTTAAATTTGCCGAAGGCTTTACTTCGAGGAAAATTTTAGGCGTAAATAGTTTATTTGATTTGTTGTAGTCCGAAAGTCGGAAAAGTCCGTAAGATAAGAAGTATGTTTAGTAATTAATTTCAATTGGCTTTTATACTAATCATTCGATGTCACTAAATTAGCCCGTCTAATTTCTTAAGGACTTACGCCCTAACATACTCAAAGCGGTTATTCTCGTTGCTTCTTTCCCTTCTAAGCTTGTTTTCGTTTGCAAGTTTTAAAAGTATGCCTGATAGCTCGGAGGTTTTAAACTCTGAATCAAAATTGTCTTTACAGTAATTAGCTATGGATGAAATTGAATGTGGGACGTCAAAAAAATCAGTTGATAAAAGCTGGTTTAAAATTTTTGTCGCCCCGGGCTTCTTGGCGCCTTTTGGTGAGTGATGATTTCCTTCTTCGCTTCCCTTTTGTTTGTAGCTTCTTTTAATAAATACTTCAACCCCATCATTATCTGCCTTTTCCAATTCGATCATGGCGTCTAACAGCCTGTCAACAACCCTTACCTGTACCGCTTCTGACTTAAACGAATTAACAACTTCTGAAATTTCAACAAGTTGTTTTTTTAATTTCTCTATATGCTTGCTCATGATAATTATACCTTATTCCTGCTTATCTTTTCTATACAAATTTAACACGCATAATAATTAAATATATTGCATGTATTGGTGAAAAAATAGTATATATTACCGTGTAAATACTTAAACGGCCTTATTATGCAATTTTACGGGAAATTGAAGAAGTAAAATAACTGATTTAATTATATAACAGGACTTTGTATTAAAAGTTTTACACTTATTACAAGTTACAGGTTAGCTGATATATTTTCGAGTATTGTCAGGCCATCGTCAATATGTTTTTTATCAATAATAAGTGCCGGACGGAAGCGGATGCTTCGTTCCCCGCAGCCAAGAAACATTACATTGCTTTTCATACCCAATTTGATAAACTTGTCCCTTTTGGCTTTATCCGGGAAATCAAAAGCCGTTAGCAAGCCCTTGCCCCTTACGTTGGTGATAATAGGGTGCTTTTCAGAGATACTTATTAACTGATTCTGCAAATATTCGCCCATCCGGGCAGCGTTATCGCATAAATTATCTTCTTCAATAATTTCCATTATTTTGGATGAGCGCACCATATCGACCAGGCTACCGCCCCAGGTGGAATTAATACGCGAAGAAACATTGAATACATTATTTTCAACCTCGTCAACCTTTTTGCCTGCCAGTATGCCGCATACCTGCATTTTTTTACCGAAGGCCAAAATATCGGGCCTTGCGTTTTCGCCAAAATGTTCGTGGCACCAAAATTTCCCGGTAAGGCCAACCCCTGTTTGCACTTCATCATATATCAGCAGCGCCTCATTTTCGTCAGCCAAAATTCTTAATTTTTCTAAAAATTCCTGCCGCACATGGTTATCGCCGCCTTCTGATTGTACAGGCTCAATAATGATAGCGCAAACATCATCTTTGTTTTCTTCAAATGCCACTTTGATCTGCGCGATAGATAATTCTTCCCTTTTTAACAGGTCTTCGTGATTAAGATCGGTGTAAGGAAAATTTATTTGGGGCAGGGAAACCCGTGGCCAGTCGAATTTGGCAAACCATTTTGTTTTTACCGGTTGGGTATTGGTCAAACTTAGCGTATAACCCGAACGGCCATGAAAAGCGTGTTCAAAATGGATCACTTTAAAACCAATTTCTTTGGTATAACCTTTTGCGAAGTTTTTCTGCACCTTCCAGTCCATTGCAACTTTCAGCGCGTTCTCAATAGCCAGTGAGCCGCCCGCAATGAAAAAAGCATGCGGGAGGTATTCTGGTATACCCACCCTGCTAAAAGTTTCGACAAAATGCGCGTATTGCGTTGTGTATATATCCGAATTTGACGGGTTGGTTAAAGCAGCCAGCATCAGGTTCTTTTTAAACTCCTCGTCGTTCACCATTTTAGGGTGATTATAACCCAATGGCACCGATGCAAAGCAGGTAAAAAAGTCGAGCAGGGTGCGGTTATGTTTAGCATCGTAAATGTAAACGCCCTCACTTTTTTCCATATCAAAAATCAGGTCGAAACCGTCGGCCAGCACATGCTTCTGTAAAGAAGCATGGACATCATTCGGAGAAACAAGCAGGTTATACATATCAATTTGGTTTGTTCAAATTTACTTAAAAACCGCTCAAAATGCAAATTTAAGCAGTTTTTGAACCGAAGCGTCAAAAAGTAACTTTAAATTGTTTAAAGTTGGTTTTTGGACTAAACCCAAAATTGGTTTTGATAACTTTTTTACAAATTATCAAATTGTACCGTAAAAAATGTTTACTTTTCTGCTTGAAAGCAATTCATTTCATTAAAAAATCATGAAATATTTTTTATCCGTCTTTCTGATTTTTACCTTATCTGAGGCCTTTGGACAAAATGTCGATTCGGTTTCAAAAATTATTCTGATTTATGGGAAATCTCATAATTCATGGGGTGATCCAGGCATTTATGGAAAAAGCGAGCGCATTGAAATTCAACTGATAAATAAAAGGTCGTTTAAAATCACAAAACATATCTTATTTACTTCCAGTGCCGGCAACGATGGAAATACATTTAGGAGTGATTCTACGATTATTGGCACCGCGTTTTATCCTTTAGTTTCTAAAGCAAAGATTAAAGATCTACTCTTCGAACTAAATAATAATGAGGATAATTTCAACGCGGAGTTTATCATTCGGTATTTAAAAAAGCCTCAAAAAAGAATTATTGATAGTATATCAAATAGTCAGGGTGACAGCTTGTTTTTTGACGAAGACTTTCTAAGTGAAAGGAGATCAGGGTTAAAAAAAATAAGATCTTTTAACAAATTAGATTCCTTTCTTTATAATAAAAAGCCCGATCCAAAAATGCACTTAGTTGTGACAGATGGTGCTAATCATTTGACCATATTAATTATTGGCAAAGAGACGACAAAATATAGCAGTGAACTGTATAATCTGTTTGGCCAGCCATTTTTTAAAGAGACCCAAACAAACTCAATGAGTAATGAAATTGGTGTTGTAAATCTTGGGATAAATACCGCAATTTTTGCCATTCTGCCAAAATCATCCTTTTTAAAGGAAAATATTGATTTGAATAGGGTAACAAAAGATTATTTGAAATGGTACCTGGAAAAGGATTTGTGGAGGAAATGAATGCAGTTTACCATGTAAATTCTATTTTAGGTCAATATGAAAATCATCACATGGAACTGTAACATGGCTTTCCGCAAAAAAGCAGATCTTATATTAGCATATAAGCCGGATATTTTGATACTACAGGAGTGCGAGTGTATTGAAAAGCTTGTATTCAGTTCCGATACTCAAAAACCTAATGACAAGTTATGGTTTGGCAACAACCAGCATAAAGGGCTTGCAATTTTATCTTATGGCGATTTAAAACTTAGAGTTCTTGATGTTCATAACCAGGATTTGCAAATGATCGTTCCCATTTCGGTAACTGGCAATGGGTATGATTTTACTTTATTTGCAGTTTGGGCCTTTAATCCGAATGACCCGGATGGAAGATATGTTGAACAGGTTTGGAAAGCAATTCATTTTTACGATGATCTATTATCATCAAAAAGCACAATACTTGCCGGGGATTTTAACAGCAATACCACCTGGGACAGGAAGCGCAGGGCGGGTAACCACTCAAATGTGGTGAAATATTTAGCGGACAAAGGAATATACAGCACCTACCATTTGCATCATCAGCAAACACAGGGAAAGGAACAGCACCCTACCTTTTACCTGTACAGGCATCAAAATAAGCCCTATCATCTTGATTATTGTTTTGTTTCGGCAGATATGTCAGAACGGGTGAGTTCTGTTGATATTGGCGATCATGAAATCTGGAGTAAGTATAGCGATCATGTGCCTTTAATGGTGACATTTGATTAAAAAGCGTTAAAGATATTTGATTAATATATCCGGGAATATCCCCAATAAAACCAAAACAACGCTTATAACCACTGCGAAAGCTACCAGGTTATAGGATTTTATAATAGGGTTTGCAACTGCATCACTCCTTTTTAAAAATAAATTAAGCGGAATTTTTATATAATAGAACAAGGATACTACCGTAGTTAAGGCCCCGGTAATCATTAAAAGTAACAGCAGCATATTATGATTTTGCTGGTAAAAGCTATACACTGCCGAAAATACAAACAATTTACCCGTAAACCCGGCAGTTACAGGTATGCCTGTTAATGATACCAGCACAATTACAAAACAAACCGAGGCTGCAGGGTATTTATGACCCAGGCCCTTGTAAGCATCTATATCTTCGGCGCCGGCCACATTAGTAAAGTAAGTAGCAAGTGCAAGGGCTCCGATATTGGCTAAACCGTAAGCGGCCAGGTAATAGGTTAATGCCGAAAGGCCGGTAGGCGTAAAAGTGACAACTGCCATCAATGCAAAACCTGTATGCCCTATGCTGGAATAGGCCAGCATACGTTTAATATTTTTTTGAAGAACCGCTGCAAAATTTCCGGCTATCATGGTGACGGTGCCAATTATGGCTAAATAGAAACGGAAATCGAAAGCTGTCCAGTTGGTATAAAAAATAAAAGGCCTTAAAAAATTAATCAGTAAAGCAAACGCGGCTATTTTGGGCAGGGTAGATAACCATGCTGTTACCGGCGTTGAAGCCCCCTGGTAAACATCGGGCACCCAAAAATGAACGGGGACGAATGACAGCTTGAACCCGATCCCTATCAAAACCAAAACCAGCGCGAATGAAACAGCTAAGGGGTTAACCTGCGCCAGGCCTATTACAAGGTTGCCAGAATATAAACCAAGCGATCCGGAAAAGCCATATAATAATGATATGCCAAACAGCATTATAGCGGACGAAGCCGCGCCAAACAATACATACTTTAACCCGGCCTCGGTGCTGAACGCGATTTCGGAGCGGTAGGCCACCATAAGGTAGGATGCGATGGAAACCATTTCTATAGCAAGGTAAACAGATAAAAGGTTTGCCGCCATTGTCATTAAATGCAGACCGAAAACTGAACCAACTATGATGGAATATAAATCGGCCAGTCCCTTTGGGTGGGCGTTTAGCTTATCATCCCATGCAAAATACAACAACAGTATAAATGCCAGCACATCAATAATGAACTTAAAATTTATAGCTACAGGCGTAAGCAGCAGCATTTGGGTAAAGAAAAAATGACCGTTAGGCTCCGCCGTAAATAACAGGAGGTCAAATTGCTGGTAATCCCTATGTATGACAAGTAAAATACCTGCACAGGCAATTATCCTGCAAAGTTTTAGGGCATCCCTGCCAAATAAAAGATCGGTTACCAAAACCACTATAAATAATATGGCTAAGTAAATTTCGGGCATAAAATAAGGTATGCTGCTCAAAACATTATTTATAGACTCGGGTAAAAATGGCAGCAGATCGTGCATTTGTTATTGTTAAACCGTTACAGGTTGATTTTTAGGATACTTCCTGGCACTTTAATTATACCTTTTTTTCAACTTGCGAATTTAGCAGGAAATTCCATGAAATTTTGGCTGTAAGAAAGATTAGGTCTTGGCATCTCTTTTTTCTTTATTTACCAGTAGCGTAACCCGGTTTAGCAAAATAATAACCGGGAACCTCAAAAGAATATTTATAAGTTCTGCGTCTTTTGTTAATATCAAATATTCGTACGATTATTAGTGATTCTTTAAACCAACGCCTGTCAATGTTAATTTTATAATTGTGAATAAACTCATTGTCTCGCCCATATCCATAATAATCAAATGAAAGTGTTAAAATTCTTAGGGTGTCGGCATATAATATATTTTTCGTTTCAATATTGTCAACATATAAAACACCCGGATAGTAACCACCATTTATATATTCTTTTTTTTCCAGTTGTATCGGATAAAATTAGCCGTAAGCCTTCAACTGTTGTTATCAGTTTGTCATTTACAAGGATTATAAAACTGTTATTGACTCTAACGTCCTGTCCATACAGTTTTATTGAGGCAAAAAATAGAATTATAACAAACCAATATTTGTTTTTCATTTAATCGACATTTATAATTTTTTGAACTCTCCGCTTCCGTAAATAGGCTGAATAATTAAAAGATGCATCTGCCAGAGCTTTTCCATAAAAGCGCAATTATTTAATTAAAATATCAGACATGAATTTATGACTTGCTCAATATTAAAGAATTAGAAATGAAGTTAAATAAAAAAGACACTTATTTTTAGTAGGCGTCTTCCTTGCTGTTTTACTTTTATTAAGTATTGTTAACACTGTTCCTTACCCTTTCGCTTCATGTTCATTTAATATGTCCTTTAACCTTTTTATTGCCTCGCTTTTTTTAATAGTCGACTTTTCAGACTTGTCATAAATAAACATTAGCAATATTTCGATTCCATCGGCTGTTTTGGTTAAATGATAATACATAACCCTGAACCCACCGCTTTTGCCACCGCCCTTGCTCGGATCAGATAATCTTATTTTGTATATTTCATTTCCATAGGCATCCCCTGAAAATGGATCTTTTATTAATTCATCTATTAATTTCTCAATGGAGGACTTAAGTGTTTTGAATTTCTTTAATAAAGGTTTAGCGTCTCTTTTAAAGGTATTTGAGATTAGAACGCTGTTAGTCATTCCACAATTCGGATACAGGGAGCGCTTTTATAACACCCTTTTTTATTAATAATGCTTCTTTATATGATTCTTGTAGTAAAGCAAATTCGGCTTCGGTTAAATCTTCGTCTGATTCTATATTTAATATATTTCCACCCCTCTTTTTTATAAAGTTAGCAATAGTAACTTTTTCACTATCTGGTATTTCAATAGTTAGTGTTGTCATTATTAATTTAATTAATGTTCAATACAAATATAATCATTTAATATAAAAAATTATTTGCCTAAAATGTGCCCACTGATTATAATTAAATCGTGCATTTGTTTAAGATTTAAACTGTAAAAAATGTACCAATGCCAAAACCGAATCATTGATCTTAGCAAAAACCAATGACGGCATTAACCCTAAAATCAATACAATAAGTGCAAGCGGAACAAGGGTTATTTTTTCGCGAAGGTTGAGATCTGTCAATGCAGTTTGCCATACTGCGCCGCCTTTTAGGTTTACCCTTCCGAAAAACATGCGCTGCATAGTCCATAAAAAATAGGCTGCGCCCAATAAGATACCTGCCGATCCGCAGGCGGCCATCCAGTAAGGGAGTAATCCATTAACAGAATGTGATTTGAACGCGCCGAGCAGTGAAAAGGCCTCGCCGATAAATGCAGAAAAGCCTGGCAAACCCAATGAAGCAAAAAAAGCGATTATCATAAACGCGGTATATTGCGACATGATAGTAGCCAGTCCGCGGAAATGGTTAATACCCCTGTCGTGTACCCGGTTATAAACCACGCCCGCCAAAAAGAAGAGCATGGTTGATAAAAAGCCATGACTAACCATTTGCATCACCGCGCCGCTTATGCCCTCGGCGGTTTGCGATGCTATGCCCAACAGCACAAAACCCATGTGCGATACGGACGAATAGGCGATCATCCTTTTCAGGTCTTTTTGGGCCAGGGCGTTTAACGCGCCATATAAAATAGATATTACCCCTAAAAGCCCCAGCCAGTATGCGTCGGCAGAGGCTATGTCAGGGAAAATGCTAAGACATACACGTATAATGCCATAGCCGCCGACCTTTAATAATATGCCAGCAAGGATAATAGAAACAGGTGTTGGCGCTTCCACGTGGGCATCAGGCAGCCAGGTATGCAGGGGTACCACCGGCACTTTTATAGCAAAAGCGATAAATAATACCACAAAACCAACTGCCCGTGCAGACATGCCGAAAATTGTTTGATGGCTTAAAATCGAAAATACAGAGCCCAGCTGATAGTTTGCCGGGTTCATCATTTGTACCATGTTAAAGGTATGATTGCCCGTTACAGGGTCTTTAACGCATAAATAAAGGCCAACCATAACCAGCAGCATGAACACCGACCCGAACAAAGTATACAGGAAAAATTTTATAGCTGCATATTCGCGCCTTGCACCGCCCCACATACCAATTAAAAAGTATAGCGGCAGTAGCATTAATTCGTAAAAAATATAGAACAGGAAGAAATCAAGTGAGCAGAATACACCGGTAACCGCCATATCCAATATTAAAAACAGCACGAAAAACCCTTTCAAATTGCTTTTGATCTCCCATGAAGCCAATGCTGCAATTACCAGTACAAAAGAGGTCATTACCAGCAGGGATATAGATATCCCGTCAAGGCCAACAAAATAATCTATCTGCATTTTGCCCATTGCACCCAGGTCCAGGTTGATCCAGGGCAGCTTTTGGACAAACTGGAACTGCCCTTCGTGGTTAATACCGCCAAAAGCAGCGCCGGTTTTAAAGTTGCAATATATCCAGACACTCAACCCAAGCTGAATAAGCGTAGCCAGCAAGGCCAAATATTTAAAACTGTTGCGCCATCCCGATGGCAGCATCATAATGATGAAACCGAACAATAAAGGGGTGAATATGAGGAGGGTGAGGAGGTTCATCTTTTGGACGTGAGGCGTGAGATATGAGATGTGAGATCTTGCGTGTTCGAAAGATTATAGAAAGCAGCGGGTACGTGCGATTCCCTCCTTGGGGAGGGTAGGGAGGGGTTTCGCCGCCTGCTTTTCAAGCGTATAAACCCCTCCCTGCCTTTACCCGCATCCGGCCGCACCCCTCCCCCGGGAGGGAATTTAGCTGCAATTCCGTGTTTCGAACACTCGTAATGTGAGATGTGAGATGTGAGACTATAGATATTAATCGTTGTTATGTAGAAAACAACAGTTAATATAATTAACCTTTGATTTTTTATCTCATATCTCATATCTCAAGTCTCAAATCTAAAAAACAGTTTTTAAAATAAACATGATCAAAATTATCGCCAGCATGCTAAATAAATAATATTGCACTTTGCCGCCCTGGAACCTGCGTACAAAATTGCCAATTGCACGCACAATTGCAACGAGCAATTTTAAAAAACCGTCGATAATATGACGATCTGTCCATGCCGCAACTTTTGATAAAAAAATTCCTGTCTTTGCCAGTACACTGATTGAGCCGTCGATGATCCTTCTGTCGAACCAAAAAGTGTACCTGCTTATTGCAAGTATTGGTTTTATGATAATTGCATTATAAATTTTATCAAAATACCATTCGTTACAGGATAACCGGAATAAAAACCCGCTCTGCGGAAAAATATTTGTTTTGCGTTTTATATACATAGCATAAGCGCCTAACATTACCAGGACGCTTAAAATATTTACCCCCGCGGGGATTAGCCTATGATAAACGTTTTCACGTTCAAGATCGCCATTGGGTGAAAAACCGGAGAATAGCCATGCATGTTCATATAATAACGGATTTGCCGAAAACAATGGGAACAAACAGCCCGCAGCCAGCAAAACCAAAGGCAATTTATATTGCCAGCCGCCATCGCTGATGTGCAGGTTAATATCCGGCTTTATTGCTAAGAGCCTTAAATCACCAAAAAACACTTTTACAATAAGGCGTGCTACATAAAAGGCGGTTAACCAGGTGGTGACCAGGGCAAATATGGGTATAAGCTTATAAAAGCCACTCTTGCTATCCGACCATTCAAAGGCCTGGATTAGAATGCTGTCCTTTGATAAGTAGCCTGATGTAAGTGGCAGACCAATCAATGCCAGACCGCCTATTATGGCAACTATAAAAGTAAACGGCAGTTTTTTACGCAGGCCGCCCATGTTTTGTATATTTTGAGGGTCGATGTCGAACCCGTTATCATCCCTTATATGCGCCATTTGGTGGATGACGATACCGGCCACCAAAAATAAAAGGCACTTAAAAAAAGCATGTGTAGCCAAATGGAAAAGCGAGGAAGCATAAGCGCCAATGCCCATCGCCATGATCATAAAACCAAGCTGTGATATGGTTGAGTAGGCAAGGATGCGTTTCAGATCGTTTTGCGTTAGCGCGATGGTTGCCGCCATGAAAGCTGTGAAACAGCCGATGACAGCCAGTATGGTTAATTCAACATCATTAAACACAGGATAAACCCTGCCCAATAAAAATACGCCTGCCGCAACCATTGTGGCAGCGTGAATAAGGGCTGAAATGGATGTAGGCCCTTCCATAGCATCGGGCAGCCAGGTATGCAGCGGGAATTGCGCTGATTTTGCCGCGACGGCTAAGAATATGCCACCGCAGGCGATGTATTGCCAAATGGCGGGTAATTGCCCAGACGGCGCTATCCAAATCCCATTTTTAATGACCGATTGTGCAATCAATCCTTTATCGGCAAAAAGCTGTGTAATATCAAACGTATGGTATTGAGCGAATAAAACAATGATGGCAATTAACAGCCCCATATCCCCAATCCTGTTCATGATGAAAGCTTTTTTATTGGCCTGCACCGCTTTATCCCGTGTAAACCAAAAACCTATGAGCAGGTAAGATGAAAAGCCAACCAGTTCCCAAAAAATGTAGAATAAAACCATGTTATCCGCCACCACTAAAGCCAGCATGCTGAAACAAAAAAAGCTTAGATATGCGAAGTAACGGTTATAATTTTCATCGTTCTTCATATAAGCGGTGGAGTAAATATGCACCGGCAACGCGATCAAATTTACCAGCAGCAGCATTAAAACCGACAGGTTATTTAATAAAATACCGGCATAAACCTTCGTATCGCCAATAGTAAACCAAAGCAATTGCTGGTGTACCAGGTGATTAGTGTTCCATACTTTGGCAAATATTGATACGGATAAAATACTGCTTAACAGGATAGCTATCGTTGATACCCAGCCGGCTCCTTTATCCCATTTTTTTGGAAAGGAAATATTAATTACAAAAGCAAATAAAGGCATTAACACTGCTGCCAATGTGAAATGGATGGTTAGGGTATCTATGGATTGTAAAAAGTTTTCCAATGTTATTGTTTAGTTTCTATGATCACCGTAATACTTTCGATCCCTTCAAAGTTTTTTGCTTTTGAAAGCGATACATCGAGGATATTATTCTTAGGTAATTTAAACAGTGTTAATATTGATTTATCATCATGTCCGAATAGATTTCCGTTTATAAAATAAATTAGGCTTCTATCATCCCCGCTATCGATTTTGAGATATTTTTTATAATCGACGCAAAATGAACTAAGCTTTTCCTCATATTCTTTAATCGCAAACTTTTTGGTTGTGATAATCCATACTGCATTTACACCCTTCACTTTATAATATGCGACTTTTGAAGTATCGGTTATAATTGAAAGATCAAGAATATCGTCA
>Ga0302221_10000793_pt1 | contig 21348 bp, 23 predicted proteins | sample II_Palsa_E2_1_FD_193517 | JGI IMG/M metagenome (GOLD analysis project Ga0302221, IMG submission 193517) | Peat permafrost microbial communities from Stordalen Mire near Abisko, Sweden - II_Palsa_E2_1 | ecosystem: Environmental > Terrestrial > Soil > Palsa > Peat permafrost | place: Sweden... | reverse complement strand
CACCGCCCGTTTCACGACGGCCATGGTCTCGTCCCAGGTTGATATGTAATTTGCTACCATTTAGCCATGCTGAACGGCGCAGATCAGACAGCCAAGCCCTACGACATCTATGCCCGGGTCAGTCGGATCAAGCGCAAAGACAAGAGGAAGAACGAGCCGTCCACGGGTGGGCAGGTCGCGATCTGCCGACTGAGGCTCGCCGATCTCGACCTGCCGGAGGGCAAGGTTCTGGTTGATCCGGGTCGTTCGGCGTGGGACCCGACTGTCCGGCGTCCGGCGTGGGATGAACTGATGGACCGCCTTGAGCGCGGCGTGTCCGGTGGGTTCATTGTGTTCGACCTGGAGCGCTTCACCCGCCAGCCGAAGGACGGCGAGCGGATGATCGAACTGGCCGTTCGCGGCCTGGGGGTGCTGGACAGCGAGAGCGAGTACGACCTGACCACACCGAACGGCAAGAAGGCGTTCCGCGACGCGATCAACGCCGCCGCCTACTACTCCGACCGCCTGTCAACTAGGGCACGGCGAGGCAAGCGGCTCAAGGCATTGTCGGGGGAGCCGAACACCACAACCCGGCCATTCGGCTTCGAAGACGATTTCGTGACCGTGCGCGAAGCCGAAGCCGAGATCATCCGGGAACTGACGAGGCGGTTCTTGGCGGGAGAAACGCAGCACGCGCTGGTACGTGACCTCAACGCACGCGGCGTCCTCAGCAGCAAGGGCAACCCTTGGACTGTCAGATCCCTGCAACTTCTTCTGCTCAGAGAGCGCAACTGCGGGAGAATCCTCTACACCGACACGGAAACAAACGTTAAGTCCATTGCCGGGCATCTGTCGGGGAAGCCGATCATTATCGAAGACGACTTCGACCGGGTATGCGCGATATACGCCGCGCGCCGGGGCGGCGAGGCGCCCTCGGAGATCTACCTGTGCACGGGGATAGCCTTCTGCGGCCGTCCGGACTGTGGCAAACCGCTCACAGGTCACCCAGTAGACGCTCTGAAGCGGTACGAGGACGGTTCGGTACGCCGGGAATACAGGTGCGGCCCGTCTTCTAGCGGCAAGGGCTGTGCCAAGATCAGCGTTGATCAGCGTGGCTTGGATGAGGCGGCCGGAGCCATCGCTGTGGAGATTCTGTCTGACTCTCGCCATGCCGAGGCGATCGAATCCGTCACCCGGGAACTTGAGAGCGAAGCCGCGCGGCTGGATCTGGCCATCGCCGAGGCTGAACGTGTCGCAGAAGCGCTGGCCGACCGCCTTGGGCGCGGAGAACTCACTCTCTCGCGCTATGACATCGCCAGTCGGCCACTGGATGAGCGCATAGCCAAGCTCAAGGCCGAACGCGAAGCGCTGGGCGACACAGCTCCAGGCGCTTCGCGGCAGCCAAGCCGGGAGCACTGGCAAAAGTGGTGGGATGACGCCGATACGGCGGAAAAACGCGAGCTGTTGAAAATGGCCTTGCGCGGCCGACGCCTCGTCGTCGACCCGGCTAGCCTTAAGCGCGCTGAGCGGTCCGATGTCACCCGTCGGCTCAGGATCGTCTCAGCGGAAGGCGAAGACCTGCAAGACACGACGATGACGATCGCGGACGTGATCGCGGCCCGTGCCGCACACGGCGGGCTGGTGTCCACCCCTGGCGCGCTGGACACCAGATGGTCGAAGCGCCGAACCTTCACCGCTGAGTACAAGGCCCGCATTCTCGAAGAGTACGAGAACGCGGGACCAGGAGAACGCAGTGCTCTGCTGCGCAGGGAGGGCCTGCACTACACGAATATCTCCTCCTGGCGTCGCAAGAGGGTCGGGTAGACCGTGGCCGCCGAACTTGTCAGCTCAGGCCGGCCGATTGACATCTACGCCCGCGTCAGTCAGCTCAAGCGCAACGAGAAGCGCGAACCGTCGACCGAAGGCCAGGTGTCGGTGTGCCGGGTCCGCCTTGCCGACCTCGGTCTCGTGGAGGGCAAGGTTCTGGTTGACCCCGGGCGCTCGGCGTGGAACCCGGCTATCGAGCGTCCGGCGTGGGACGAGTTGATGGACCGGCTGGAGGGCGGCGTGTCCGGCGGGTTCATCGTGTTCGACCTGGAGCGGTTCACCCGGCAGCCCAAGGACGGCGAGCGGATGATCGGGGTGGCCGCTCGCGGCCTCCTGGTGCTGGATAGCGAGAGCGAGTACGACCTGCGGACCCCGAATGGGAAGAAGGCGTTCCGCGACGCGATCAACGCCGCCGCCTACTACTCCGACCGCCTGTCCACCAGGAGCGCTCGCGGGAAGAAGCTCAAGGCGATGGCCGGCGAGCCGAACGGCTCGGCGCGGCCATTCGGCTTCGAGGACGACCGCGTCACCCAGCGCGAGGACGAGGCCGCCGTCCTGCGGGAACTGACCGCCCGGTTCCTGGCGGGCGAACTGCAAGACGCGCTGATCGCGGACCTGAACGCGCGGGGGATTCCCACGGCTCAGGGCAGGCCGTGGACGCGCCCGGCGCTAAAGACGCTGCTCACCCGGCAGCGGAACTGCGGCAGGATCATCTACACCGACCCCGTGTCGGGCCTGACGTCCGTCGTTGGTCGTCTTCCAGGTGATCCGATCGTTTCCGAGGAGGACTTCGACCGGGTGATCGCGATTTACGCCGCGCGTCGGCGCGGGCGTCCGAGTTCACCGCACTACCTCTGCTCGTCCTTCGCCGTCTGCGGGCAGCCCGGCTGCGGCCACATCCTCCACGGTCGGACCCGCAACGGCCTCAAGCCCTACCCGGATGGATCGGTGAGCCGTTCATACTGGTGCAACCCCACAGCCGGAGGGTGCGGAAAGACCGAAGTGGACCAGCGGGCATTGGATTCAGCGGCACGCGCGCTCGTAGTTGAGATCTTGTCGGACACGCGCAACACCGACGAGATCGAGCACGCCGCCTACGAGGCAGCCAGCGAAGCCGTCCAACTCGACATCAAGATCGCTGAAGCTGAGGCGGTGGCGGAAGCTCTCACCGATCGCCTAGGACGAGGCGAGATCACCCTCGCCCGCTACGACCTGGTCATTAAGCCAGTCGATGAACGCATAGCTAGCCTCCGGGCCGAACGCGCCGCACTCCCCGATCCCGGCCCCGTCCCTGGAGCACAACAGTCACTGGGAACAAGCCGTGCGCAGTGGCGGCAGCGGTGGGACACCGCCGACTACAGGGGAAAGCGAGACCTGCTCAAGATGGCGCTGCGGGGCAAGCACCTGGTGATACAGCCAGCCCAACGGGGCAGGGGCAGCGCCGACCAGGCCGACATCGTGCGCCGCATCACGATCGAGTAGCGCCGCATTTCCGCCTAGACAGGCCAGTAATCGTTTCGTTTCGTTTATTCGTTACGTCACCAGATACGAAAACGAAAGGCCCCCGAGACCACGGGCCACCACGATCACGGGAGGGCCGCTGTAGGTTCCACATTCTGATGTCCCTTTCCAGATGACGGTGTCCTTCGTCTGGCCCTGGGGACATCAAAGTTGGATTTCTCTCTGCCTCTTGCTGATGCCGAACCCTGGAAACCGGCCAGTCGGCTGCAGCTAGCCCATCAGCTTGTGCGAGCCTGTCGCGGCGGCCGTCATCGCGAGTGACCCGCAGGCCGGTCGCTTCTCTTGCTACAAGCGCGCCGATCGCCGAATCCGTACTCGTAAGCCGCAGTACCGTCAGCGCGGGTGAGAGCGCGCCGATCAGCCAGATCTGCTCGGTACTCTGGGACCATATGGCATGCTTCTCAGCGAGGGGGCGTCTCCGTCCGCGGTCATCGAAGGCCTGGATGACATGATCCGCCGGATGCAGCAAATCCCCAGTGGCTGGGCGCGGCGTGATTCATGGGCGCTGGTGCAGAACTCCTACTTGCAGCTCGTCGAGACCCTTGAGAAGGCGCTCAGGTCTTGGTTCGAGGACGATGACGGCGCCGTGGCGGCGCTGCATGGCGAGCACTACAAGCTGATCCGCGACATGACTGCCTCGACGCCGCGCCCGTCTCCCCTTATCAATGATGAGGCGGCCAGGCAGGTGAGCGTGCTGGAGCGGCTGAGGGGAAAGGTGACAGCGCTTGAAGCGCTCAGAGGCCGCGAGGGTCAGGTCGCGGTTTTGGACACCAATGTGCTCATGCACTATCAGAGGCTGGATGAGATCTTGTGGGTCGAGGTTCTGGGTGCCTCGCCGGTGCGCATCATCGTGCCGATCTGCGTGATTGACGAGCTGGACAACAAGAAGTACACCGGCTCGGATCGAATGAGCCGCCGCGCCCAGCTGGCAATCACTGCACTGCGCCAGTACAGCGCTGACCTGCGCGCGAGCAGCGCTGCTACCTTGCCAGATGGTACGACGCTAGAGGTATTCCTCGACGATCCAGGTCATGTGCGCATGGCTAACCCAGATGAGGAATTGCGCTCTCGCTGCATGCTGCTACAGCGGGCGGTCGGCCGACCGGTCACGCTCGTGACTGGCGATCTTGGAATGCAACTGCGCGCCGACGCACATGGGCTTGGCCACGCTGGAATGCCTGACAAGTACGCTAAGGACGCCAAGCGCAGAGCAGCGGTCAGCGAGGATTGAACATGATTCCTGTCGGCCGACAAGCTCGCCGCAGCCATACCTAGAGGCGGCACAGGTGGCCAACGGGATTTCCGTGAAGGAGCTGGCGAAGCCGAAGCCGATGGTTTACAGACCGCCGCCATACGTAGTCTGAACTGCGGGTATGCGGCTGACAGCCGAACTTCGCCCGTATTCGCCAGAACTTTGCCAGCCAGCCAGCCGCACCTATGCCGAGGACTCAAGCCATTCGGCCGCGCGCGCTGCGCTCGGTCTGTATTGCTCCGGAACCGTCGCTAGGCGCGCTGCAATAACTCCCGGATCGACGAGGCCGGCCCCGAGCAGCGCGGAGACGAAGTTCTGGTCCTTCTCTCGAAATGCGCACAACTTAGCAACGCAGAGATCTTCCTTGTCGAGGCACCAGCCAGTGAACTGCAGGCCGCCACCAGCCGCGGCCGTGTTGGCGTTTTGCACCTTGACCAGTCGATCCCGCCAGCCCTCCGGCAACGCGGAAGTCTGCAGGTCGACGCCATCGATGCTAAAGCCATGAAGCTGTTCGAACGGCGAGAGCTCCCCGGCAACCCCTTCGATGCGGTCGGCGAGCTGGGCGGTTTCTTCGTTGCCTTCGGCGATCGGGAGGATATCGATTTCGCCCGACATGGTGGCCTGGCGGGGGAGTTCATCTTCGCGGAAGGTGCCGAGGATCGCCTGAGAGCCGACCACGATCACCTCCGATCGCTCGATAATCTGGCACGCGGTTCGGATGGCGTGCTCCAACTGATCGCGGCGCATCAGCCCGCCGCCTGGAGTACTTTCAAGCGCTCCTCGTTCGGCAGAAGGCCACCAAGCGGAGACACTTCACGCATTTCGATGGAGTCGCGATCTAGACCTGTGAGGATCCGGTGAAGCCCTGGTATGTCACCGTGATCCAGTAGCGATTCCCACCTGTCGAGGTTGCGTACGTGTGGCTGACCTTGCACGCTGCTTCGGAGACGCTCTAGGTTGCGCTCGACCGTCGGACGCCACCGCTCAAGGCTCGACCGTGTCAAGTAAGTCGACAGCTGACGGTGCAGCCGCCAAGAGCGCCACTCGGAGCGGGTAAGTTCGGGCCGCACCTGTTGCCGGACGACTTCGAGCCGATACCCCATGCACGACAGCAGCCGGTCGAGCTGCTCGTCACTCAGGTGGACCTTTCCGGAGAGGAACTGGCTGATGCTCGGCTGCCGCACCCCGCTGAGCCGCGACAGCTCTGACTGGGTGGTACTCGTGGTGAGCATGACTTCGCGCAGCACAGGTCTCCCGTCTGGCATTCCTGAACTATAGCATATTTTGCTATAGAGCGCAGTTGCGAGCTGCCTGGTTCAGGAGCAGTGGCCGACGACATGGGAGGGGCCGCTCTTCGGACGCAGGTTCGGTCGATCTCGTGCGCCTCCGGAGCTTAGCCTGGAGGGCGCTGCCGGATTCCTGCTGCCCGGGTGCGCGAGCGCGCCAAGCTGGATGGTAGCCCTAGCCAGATGGAAGCCCCTGACGGCCCGGGTGAGCGAGCTGGAGACCACGCTGGCTGGCCAAGCTGCGCGGGCGGCGGAGTGTGGCGAATCGTGCATCGCCACGCTGACCGCCTTGGGTCCCCTGACAACCCGGCCTTATAGGTGAATGCTTACCGTCATTGTTGGCGACATGCAAGGCGGCGCATGAGCATACGAGGACGCAGCGTCCTCATTTCGGCAGATCCGTTGACAGGTGGGTCAGCCATCGGACCACGGATAGCGGAGTACAGATCGTCCGGTTCGGCACAACGCCGGGCGGTCATGTCGGCAACCAGGTTGCCAGTCATATCGGCGGGAATGCGCGCGGAATCAGGCCCGCCGTCACCTCGCGTGAGGTCGCCCAGCGCTGGTGTCCCGGAATTCCGGCCCTGGCGGCCTCTGCGGGGTCGCTGGTCAGGGGGCTGCCGGAGGAGTGTCGCGCTCGTCGTCTGATGTGCCGTCGGCGCCAGGCGTCCGGCCGGCTTGTGCGGCCTTGCGGAGTTTGTCTCCGTATTCGGCCCAGGTCGTTCCCCGGCCGTTGATGGCTTTTGATATGAGGTAGAGCGCTCGCTCTGTGGCCCGGAGCGAAACGCCGGCACGGACCGATTGCCTGATCAGTACTGTCCTGACCCTGGAGTAAAGGTCGAGCGCGGGCGGTAGCGGATCCCGGCCGCCGGGTGTAACCAGGTCGAGACCGTTCTCGTCGCCTGCGATGAGGCCGAGTCCGGCGGCCGCCGCGAGGACCCTCCAGTCGAGAATGTGATGACTGTCTGGCCACAGTGCAGCCAGGAGGGTAGTCGTCGTGGCCGTCGCCGCGCCGGCGAGCGAGTCTTCCAGGTGCTGCCAGGAATCAGCGTCGTCCCGGCTTATCGTGAGATCGTCCGGCCCGTTGAAGTGATCCGCCCTAGCGGCGTAGGTAAATTTGTCGGCGGGCGAGATGCGGGAAGGCCTCAGCCGCCTGCCCCCCTGCCGCTTGAAGTTTCCGACGGCCATCACTAGGTGGTGCCATCGCATCCGGCGCTCACGGTCGTCAGTGGCCGCGCGGGCGAGCAGCGCGAGCCAGAGGATGTCGTCCCAGAGCCCGCCATCGTCCCACGTCTCCCCGAGTGCGCGAATCCGTTCGGCGGGAACGCCAAGAATCAGCACACCACTGCCCTCCTATTCGTGTGACTGCATCCGCGTCGTGACAGCCCGGCGGCGGGAAAAGGGCACAGAAGCGCGGCGGCGAGCACCGCACCCAGCGAACTTTCGCCGTCGACGCGCTCTAGCCGCCTGCGGCCCGCCACCCCGCGCCCGGCCTCGGCCTGCGTGCTTCGAACCGCCGTGAACACCAGGGCATCGGCGACAGAATAACCGGATCGGCGCGTCGGCGACGGCGGAAAGGGCCATGCTCTCGGAGCGCCAGAACGGCGGAGGTGTGCGCGGCTAATTCTGCCGGAAGCCCTGAGCTTGCGATCGGCGTCTCGTGCGTGGCGGTGATAGTCAGACGGCCGCGCGGCGGGCTTTGGTCATAGCGACGGAGATCTCTTGTTCGAAGTCTGGCCGACCGCGCCGGGCACTGGCGCTGGGGTGCGGGGCGACGATGAGCGCGACCACCAGGCTTTCGGGGCGACGCAGGTAGCGCAGCCACCAGTGCTCGGCGAAAGCACCCATGACCACGACGGCCCGCAGCGCCGGAAGCAGCGAGACAAATTGATGCAGGTAACCCAGGGCCTCGGCGCCGTCGGCGGGAGTCGCGTTGAGATTCTTCCCAGTGGCCGAGATGTACCAGGGAACGGCGTTCCAGTTGATGTAGGCGTTCCTCGCCAGCCCAGCGGCGCGGGCCAGCCGCCAGAATCGCGCGGCGGTCTGATCGTCGTTGTCGGGGCTGATGAACCCGCTGCCATGCTGGACTGCGGCAGCCGGGCCCGGTGATTCGTGCAGGAACAAGATCCGGCTGTGCACGCCTCCAGAGTCCGGGTCGGCCCAGGGCACTTGCCGGCCCTCCGCGCGCCATGCCTCCACGAGCCGGTTCAGCGGTACGATCTGCGGGTCATGAACCCTCCGTTGCTTGTCCGCGAGGAAGGCGGGATCTTTATTCATCCGCGGCTCGGCTGACATGCTGATCATCATCGCGGGCGGCCAGCCGACTGACTACAGGGGCATGGCCGAGGTCTCGCGCCGTACCCGTGGCGCTCAACCCTGTCCGCGGCAGATGAGGATGACTTCAAGCGTGCATGCAGAGCAGTCGGCTATCCGGTGCAGGGACGTTTCGGTAAGGGGATTCTTACTTTCCGACAGATGTCAGATTGGAATCCTGGGGATGTCATCCCTTTCCGGCGGCTGAACGTCTCAGTTGGGACCGCCTACGTAGGGCTGGGGCAGGTGAATTCCGCTAAGACGGGCCCATGTGAGTGGTCATCGGTGAGCGGCTGCGGCAAGGGTCGCGGAGCAGGAGGGGACAGGCTTGAGCCTGTCGCGTTAGGGGTGGTCATGGAGTTTCAGTCTGGAGATGTCCTGCGGGATGGGCGGTATGTGGTTCAGCGGCGGCTCCGGTCGGCTCGTGACAAGAGCATCTATCTCGGCCACGACCGGAAGTTTGACTGCCAGGTGACGATCGATGTCTTCGCCAGCAATAACTCGATCATGCCCGATGGGCTGACTGTGAGCGCGTGGGAGGCCCAGGTGCTGGGCAAGCTGGGCGACCATCCGAATATCGCACGAGTGGTCGACCAGTGGGAAGATGACCAGGCTGCCATCATGGTCAGCCGGTATTTTACCGGCGGCACCCTGCTGGAGCTGATCGCGCGTTCACGAAATTCTGGACAGGACGTCCCGGCCGAGCACATCTTGCAGGTCGCGACCGAGATCGCTTACGGGCTTACCTACATCCACGGGCGCCGGATCTTGTACCTGGACCTGCAACCCCGCAACGTGCTGTTTGACGAGCTGAAGACGGTGCATCTGGTGGACTTCGACACCGCCGTGCCGCTTGACCAGGCCAATGTGAGCCATCTCGCAGACCGCCCGGTGATCGTGTACATGGCTCCGGAGCTGACTGACGGCGGGAGAGCGGACGAACGCGCCGATCTTTACTCGCTCGGCGCGACCATTTATGAGATGGCCGCTGGCCAGCCGCCCTTTGCTGGAAGCCGTGCGGAGATACTGACCGCGCGCCGCGCGGGGCCGCCACCGCCTCTTGAGCGGCAGGACCTGCCCGCAGCCCTGCATGACCTTATTTCCTGCCTGCTGTCAGCCAACCGCGAGCAGCGGCCGGCCAGCGCGACCGAGGTCCTTGAGCGGCTGCGGGGCATCCGCACTGCTCGCGCTGACATCGAGCGACTTCTCGGAAGCGATGAATCAGCAAGGCTCGAGTTCAAGGCGTCGCTCCGCGAGCCTGTTGATCGCAATCCAGCAGATACGAGGCCCCTTGGGGAACTCAGGCGCAGCGTGGAACGCGAGGCCATCGAGACATTGGCAGCATTTCTCAATACAGACGGCGGCACGCTGATTATCGGCGTGAAGGACGATCATGCGATCGTCGGCATCGAGGCCGATTATCCTTGGGTCAAGCCTAAATCCCGCGACGGCTGGCGCTTGACCTTTGACCACCTCGTGACTCATCAGCTTGGCACCGAGGTAATGAATTGCATCAATCTTCAGCTGGAGCCGTGGTATGACCACACGATCGCGGTGATTAGATGCGAGCCGCGCCAAGAGCCCACCTGGGTCGGAGATGAACTCTACGCACGATGTACAGCATCGACCGAGAAGCTGTCTACTCGTCATGCGATAGCTTGGTGCCGGCAGAGATGGGGCTAGTCTGCCCGCAGGTCTGGGCGATTGCCTATGCAGCTCCGCGCGCAAAGCAACCACGGCATGGCGGACGTAGCGCTCTATATGTGGCAGAAGAGGATATTCGCTTTGCACATCCACGATCCTTATCATCTGCCCACGGGAATGCAAGCTTCCACTTCTCAGAGACGTTCCATCGCAAGGTCCTGCCTTGCGTGGCCGATCAGCTGCACTAGGGCGAGGGACAGGGCGCGGTCGTAATTCCTTATAGCCTCCTCGCAAGCTTCACTTAGATCGGCGACACCATCGGTAGGCTGCTCCTCCTGAGAGAGCTGAGCAGCTGCCGACTTGAGCAAGTCAAGAACAGTCCTGAGATCCCATTTTCGGTCGTGAGGCACAGACTCTGGAGTGTCACCGAACTGCGGATACCCGCCATTGCTAACGCTGCCGTCGGCTCCGTTCTCCAAATGGTACAGCCGCTGAATATATTTCCTCAGCGGATCATCGATACTACGCAAAGTCGAAGCGAGCGCGCGATATCGTCGATGCTTCAAGGCATGGTTGAAAGCTGCGGCCTCAATTATGCCCCGCCATTCGGCGAGACGTAGGGTAAGCCTTCCGTCGGTACAGTAGATTGTTGCCTGAGCGATGACGGACTCGATGCGCTCGGGGGCCGGCTTGGGTTGCGCGAAGACGTTTTCGATCTCAGCAAGAACCGCGAAGTACATGCGGTCCAAATCCCCGACGGCAAGCGAGACAGCTTCGAGATGACCTGCAAGAGAGCTCCACATCTCGCCGCGCTCGGTATGTACGCGTACCAGGATTCCGTTGATCGCCTCAAGCGTGTCGCCGATGCCGATGTCGATCGCGAATGGGGTCACTGTTCACAAACCTCGTCGTCGAAGGAGATTCCTTCAAGATTAGACCGCGCCAAACGAGGCCGCTGGGGGATGCACGTCAACCGCGCTCGAATTTTCAGCCGCCGCGGCAATGCGATCTTGTCGCCAACTCCGGGTGTCCTGCGCTGCACGCCCGAGACCTTGCAGGAAGCTCAGCCGGCAGACTGGCAGGATCGGCCGATCCTGCAATGTCTGGGCTGAGCGCTACCGTGCGGTCGTGTGGGAGGCGTGCTCGGTATCCTGGCCGCAGCAGCGCTGACTGCGCCGCGCTCGGCCCAACGCCGGCCGGGAAATCATCCCAGTCCGCCACGACGAAGGCCTGGTGGAGGCCTACTTCTCCCGCTATGGCTGCCTGGCGGTTCCCTGGTCCCCCGACCTGCGCCGCCGTGGTCGTCATCGGTACCGACGACGCCGACATCCTGCTCGACCGGCCCGCTGCTGGACGAGATCCTCGTGCAGCTGACCCACCCGCCGTCGGCGGGCCCGCGGTCGGCACGGGACGTCAGCTAGGACGGCCGCCTCCTGCGCTCCATCAGGGTGCAGAGGACATATACCGGTTGACCCACTCCTCAGCAACGGACCTCGAAGCTGTCCTGGGCGGCCCGCCAGGCGCGCCGATTCCCCTCTTCCGAACGCGTAGGCACCGGAGCGTACCCGCGGATGCGGAACCTCTATTCCGACCGGCAGACCCGGCAGACCGCATCGCCACCCGCCCACGGCAGATGAGAGCGTTTCCGCAGAGGGGCTTGTGAAATCCAAGGCAACCCGAGGCTCCCGGTTCGCGGCGGAAGAGCGCGGTCAGGTGGCCACGATCCTTAGGGTGCAGGCCAGGTCCAGAGAGTGCCCGCGGCTAGCAAGAGTGCTGTCAATGCGATCAGTGCGCATACGAGAGCAGTTCTGAAAAGGGCGATAGCCTTCCCTGCCCGGTTTTTTCTTTTCTCGTACCAGGCTTGCAGCTGTTCATTCGACATGACCTTCACGATTCTGGGCCAGCCATACGCGGCGCGATACCCGCAGATAATTGACGTAATAGTCGCCCCGAGGCCAACCAGTATGAATGCGGCGACCAGCCATTTTTCGCCCACAGCGAGTTTTGCGACCCTGCTGGGTGCAGTAACTATCCCCGCCAAGCCAAATAGTCCGTACAGAGCGGCAACGCCAGGCAGCCATTTTTCTACCGCATTCCGCACGTCGGTGAGCTGGTTGGCTGCCGCATCATTTAGCGCTTCCGCTGCGGGAAGCATCCGGTCATCCTCAGCCGGCTCCAAGTGCCAGTTCGAGCCATCACCGGATCGCACTATGTCCACTAGCCACCAGCGGCCGCAACCCTGGGCAAGCCCAGCGGGACGGCCATCATGACTGTCCCTGCAAAGGCAAACGATCTTGCGGGCAGTCCGCCGCTCGGCAGGGATGCTGCTGCCCACAGCCGCGCCCACGGTGGGGATCTCCGAGCGTACATCGTACTGGGTCGGATGTCGGCACGCAGGGCAGCTCCCAGACGCAACCAAATGGCGGCCGGGGTCGGATAGGGAAAGCCTCCACGCGGTCGCTTGCTCAGAAGACAACGATTTCCGTTCGTTTTCGCGGTAGTCGATGTCGTGACCTCCTTCCGCGCCATTGCTAAGCTACATGAAACAGAAGGCTACGCGGAGGGTCTAACGTGTGCCAGCCACCATCCAGCTACAGCACTTTCGTGGGCAGCCATAGTGACCTGACCAACGTGGGCGAACAGTGGACCCAGCTGTCCACGTCTACCCGGCTCAGACTGCCAAGTCCTCGCTTGGTGCCCCTCTGGAATCTTGATGGACATTTCCAGGACGGAGCGCATCCAGCAATTGGCATTCTCGATCATCCCCACGTCCCTGCCGCTTACGTGGCTGACCAACTCAATGCCGAACTGCTCGGCTACCCGGGCATCGGCCCGGTTCTTGTGGAGCCTGGCTTCAGGTTCTGGGCTACGTCAGCTTCCGCCGCATCGGGCAGTCCTGGTCAAATTGATTTCCGCCATAATAGGATCGACGACGCTGAACGGCTGATCGGTAAAGCCACTGATCAATACACGCGGATTGCGGTTCTCGATTCTGGCGACTCGCTCAACAATGCCAGCATTTTAGATTTTGTTGGCGGTGATCCAAAATACATACCGCCAAGCGATCCTCATGGCCATGGCACGGCTGTCGCTGAACTAATTCGTAAACTCCGGCCCCAGGCAGAGATTATTGCTCTTCGGGTCCTTGACCCCGCACTTGGAGGAGAATCACACGAGATCCTGGCTGCCTTTCTGTACTGCCTGTCACAGAAGGTAACTCAATTCCGGCTTGTAAACGCCAGCTTGACAACCCAGGCGGTCGATTCCTGCCCGACGACGCTCGGACGTAGCCTTAACTTCCTGCTTAACCTGTCGGCAAATTATTCAGGGTCAGTTCCGACTACGGTTGCGGCGGTAGGTAACTCGCCAACAAGTATCGGGTATCCAGCCACTATGCGCGATGTCGTCGTTGCCCTTGCCGACGACTGGAACGGTCAAGACGCAGGCTACAATGCGTCGACTGCTGGTCATATCGTCACGACTGAACACGCGTACGGTGGCATTTCCGGCGACCCTTTCGGGGTGATCAGGCGCAGTGGCCAGCCCGATGAAGAAATCGTCGGCACTTCGTTCGCTGCTGCGGTGATAACGGCCAGCAAGGCGTGACGGCTCAGTTATCGATGGCCGCGGGTACGTCTCAAACATGCTGCCGCAACGACCTCTTTTCGGCAGATGAGGTCGGCAGGGCGGCAGGGCGGCAATCCTGAGCATGGCGTGGGGATCAGTGTGACGTGACAGAACATTCGTTCTCGGGCGCCCAGGACGACCATCTTGGCCGCCTGCCAGGACGTCCCGAACGGCGGCAGTGTGCGCGCTGCTCCAGACGCGGACTGATTACGAAGGGTGGCAGGGAGCGTCCCGGCTCCGGGCTGCCGAGTATTTGCTGTAGCCGATGGTGATTTCGCCGCAACCGGGGGACACCGAACGACCAGTTCCGAGGTTGTCGCGCAGTCGCTCCGGGTGACAGCTGGTGCCGATCACGGCGAAGAATCCGCGAGATCCGGGATGATGAGAACGACCGTGCACGGGCTAACGCAGTGATCAGGAGGCAGCAACCAATGGACGACGCGCAGGCTGACAGGGCCGCCTTCGACACCGCCGAAAGGTTGCTGGGGGCACCGCTGGTCCTTCCCCTGGGCCCAGGCGAACCACCATCAGGCGCTGACTTCCGGCGGCTCGCCACCCGGCACACATTCGGGGACTCCTGGACACGGACGGGACTCGACGTGCGAAGCCGGGCGCTCATCTCGGTGACCATCGCCGCGACGCTCGGCACACGCGAGCCGTTGCGCGGCCAGCTGCGGATCGCCCTCAATAACGGGGTCACCAAGGATGAGATCGTTGACTTGTTCATTCACCTGGGGGCGTACGCTGGCGCCGCCAGAGCGTTCGACAGCTACCAGATCGCGCTGGAGACCTTCGCGGAAACTACGGGCACCAAGTAGACGCCCCGGTCCCCAAGCCGGCGCCGGCCGACAGCGTCGCTGAGCCGTCCGCTGCCAGCCCGGCACCGGCGCGTCCGGGGCCGGGCAGGTTCTGCGTAGGGAGGCGACCGCTTTACGGGTATGCGTCAGCCCAGCCTCCGGATCGTTCCGGCGTACAGGGGCAAGCCGGTGCATGCCAGCAGGTCGTATCTATCCCGGCGCGAGCGGGCGCGGCGCCACAGAGTAAGCCTTCTGGCGCGGTCGCAGCGGCAGTGCCGTTCTGCGCGCAAGCATCCAGATCGGCGGCTCCGGATCGTCGAGTCGTGATCGTCCTTGATTGCGGAGCGTAATCCGTCGGCACGATGCCGCAGCGCCGGATCGCCGACTATGCGTTTGACGGATAATTGGTTCAGAGATCGCTAATGTGCGCCCAGATGGACGAATTCTGGCACCTTGAAATCCTGATCCAGGTGACTTGGCGGCGCGCGTCTCCTGAGAGCCCGCGACGTCGCCGTCACGGCCGCAGACGTGAAGTAGCTATGGCCGCGGTCGCACGATTTATGGGTTTTCGGCCCGGGAGTTCTCATTCTTGGCGGACGAGTCCGGTGTAACCGGCGACGAGCAGGGTCGCGAGTGCCCAACCAAGTCCTGTTGCCGCCCAGGCACTGCCGGCCCATAGCCAGCCCCATGCGGCGTGCCCGTCTGGGCCCCAGTACTCGGCCTGGTGCACGTTGATGAGCGGGATGACCGTGTCGATGGTGTATCCGACGGGGTAGAAGCACGGATAATTGCTGGTGCACCGCGTCGCGGACGGCACCGGGTGCAGTCCCGTGATGTCTCCGATCGGTACCATCACGTGCTGATGCTGGCCGGCTATGGACAGGGCCAGGAAGACCCCGAATACGACGGCTAGGCCCACACCAGCACGCCAGGTCTGGTAGCCATATTTGATGGTCTTATCGAGCAGCCAGTTGCCGAACTTGCGGTACGGGTTGAGATTCCCGTACTTACGGAGGTCAGAGCGCCTGGCGATGGCGACTTTCCGTGCTGCGGTGTCCTGCCCGGCGCGTCGGCACACGGCCGCAAACTGCTCATACGGCTGTGTTGCAAACCTCGCTTGTACGCCTGGGAAGGCAGATGGGTATTGGCTGCGGAGCCAATCCAGCCGCTGGTCCACCGCAGCGGGATGGGCACCGCCGACCCTGTCGTAGGTAAACCCCTTCACGCTCAGCCGGCCGCCCGTCGGCCAGAACCCGTTCGCCGATGTCCAGTCATCGTCAAGCTCGCTGACGGCGGCACCGTCGAGGCTGACCAGCCCGGTTACCTGTTGGGCCGGTGCCCACCGGAACGTGCCAGCGATCTGAGCGCCTGCAGCGTCAAGCGCCGGTTCGTTCTCGTCTGCGGTCAGTTTCCCTCGCAGCCAGAGTGTCCCGCCGACGTGTGACGATCTGAGCGAGACCTCGCCGCTCGCCGTAAATTTCTTGTCGAGCCAGACGTCACCGGTCACGCGCATCCCGTAGGCGGCAAGGGAGCGGCCCTTGTCGTCGCAGCCGGTCAGGCGGGCGTCCTGGCAGCTGAGCATGCCGGTAATGTCCGCCAGAAGCAGCGAAACTGCGCCGGCCGCCTCGAACCCGTCATCGAGGAAGACGTCGAAGCCGACCTTGATGCCATCGGCAACTAGAGCCCTGCCCTTGCGGTCACGGCCGGTCAGGCGGGCGCCGCCGCAGCTGAGCGCACCCGTGATGGCCGCGCGGGGAAGGCAGACGGTACCAGCCGCGGTGAATCCACTGTCGAGGAGGACCCCCTCGCCACCGACCCTGATGCCGTCGGCGACCAGGGCGTTGCCGCCGTCGTCGCAGCCGGTCAGGTGGGCGCCTCGGCAGCTGAGCGCGCCGGTCATGCTGGCACCGGGTAGCCGGAGCGGGCCGGTGAGCGTCGAGCCGCTCAGGTCCAGGGTCTTCGCAGTGAGCGTTTCGCCTGTTAGCGCAGCCAGGTGACATCCGGTGATAGTCAGTACCGTGGCGGCGGCCTGGTCGAGGCAGAGAAGCTGAGCGTCGAGGAGGCAACTGTCCAGCTGCAGCGGGCAGCGCAGGGTTGCCGCCTGGAGGTCCAGGGGCCCGCTGATCCGGATCCCGCGCAGGCGGACGCCTCGTGCATCTGTCGGCCAGTCTTTGCCGATCAGCAGATGCCGGAGCACCGCCGCGCGCACCGTCCGCTCTTCGCCCCAGGCCTGCATCTCGATAAGGTTGAAAGGCCCACTGCCACAGTCGACCAACTCCCCGGCCGCAGCACTTGCCACCATTTCCTCTTCCAGTGGCATCAGTTCACTGCCCGGGCGCCAGTCGGCAGGTGCTCGCCGCTGCCGCGCCGGAGGCTTTGCGCCCACCCCGTCGGTAGTGCCCAGCGCTCGCTCCCTGCCCGTGTTGTGCGATCGGAACCGGACGCTACGCCTTGCGCTCAGGCCGCGCAATTGAACGTCTCGCTACGTCTGAACAATGACGTGGACCAGCCACCGGTCGCCACGCACCAGATCGACCAGATCTTCTCGCACCAGAACAGCGCCGCTATCCAAATGTCGGCGGCCCAGAACGGCGGATATTTCGCGCCGTGTCCCGTCCCCTCCGCTACCGTCCGTGACGTGAAGCGGGGTACCGCCTGCCGACTTGAGCCGCTAAGGTGCGCATCTTGGCGCCAGGGTGAGCGTGACAGAGGCGCCCTGTGGATGGGGATGGCAGCAACCGAAGTCCACTGCTAGTGTGCTGGCGCTCACGAAACGTAACAGACAACCTCCTTCTAGCTGTCCGTGACGTTAACGGGAGTACGTCGTGGTGCCTGCCGCGGTCTTGAAGAGCGGCAGTCGGCACACCACCCCACTCGTGACCGGCATGTACAGCCAGCGTGGGGACACTGATCGTCTTGGACGCACATTCTGCCAGCCCGCGCCCCAGATCGACGTCGAGGTCACCAGTGAAGCCGGGCATCCCGGGGCTACGCTGGCAGCATGCTTGTCGCTTCCTCAATTACGCCGCCCGGCACGGGTGAAGGTGTCGGCGAGATCGTCGCCGAGGCGGTCCGGGTCGTCCGCGAGAGCGGGCTGCCCAACCGGACCGACGCCATGTTCACGAACATCGTGTGCTTAACACACTGTTAGCACTGAACAGCATCGCCGCAGCTCAGGACACCTACAGGAGGTCTCTCCGTCATGATCGTCGCGTTCTCGGTCGCTCCGTCCGATACCGGACGCGCCGACGACTCCGTCTCCGATGCGGTTGCCGCAGCGGTGAAGATCGTACGAGACTCCGGCCTGCCGCACCGGACGTCGTCGATGTTCACTGAACTTGAAGGTACCTGGGACGAGTGCTTCGACGTGGTGAAGCGCGCCACCGAGGCCGTGCTCCCGTTCGGGTCGCGGGTCTCGCTGGTGCTGAAGGCGGACATCCGGCCAGGCTACGAGGGCCAGATCGACGCGAAGCTTGAGCGGCTGGAGGCAGCGATCGAGAAGCAGGACGACCAAGCCCACTCGTGACCCGCCTGTTAGATGTCTAGGTCATGGCGGAGGCCGGTCTTGCGGCCCGCGCAGCTTCTATTGTCAGCACGAGCTTGTGGTGGCCTGGGATTTTCCGCTGGTCAGGTCGGCCGCCGGGGGAGCACGTCCGCGCGGCGTGGGCAGCCTTCATCTTCCTGGTGCCGCCGGTACCAGGAAGATGGGTGACGGTACCAGGGCCGGGAGAGCGTTACGCCGCTGGCTTCTGACCGTTGCGGGCGTCGAGCCGCGCGGCGATCCTGGCCACCGCCGCCGCCTGCGAGCTGGTCAGCGGCGGCAGCTCGGACGCCAGCGCCGCAGCCCACGCTCTGAGGCCCTGCTCTCGTGACACCCGCCCAGGGTCCTGGTCGGGGCAAAGGTCTTCCGCCTTTTTCCCCGGCGGGTCTGCTTCACTGGGTGCTTGCGGTGTCGGCGGCCCAGCCGGTGACGTTCCGTTCGAGGGGGGCGGGATGCTGGGGGAATCGCGGGTCGGTGAGCTGGGGGTGACGGGGCTGGTCATAGGCGGTCCGACTCCACTTCATCCCACCCTGTCTCGGCGGGGTCTAGCTCGTCGTATTCGCGTTCCGTGCGCCAGGGGTCGGGGAGCACGTTGCCCAGGTCGATGAGCCGCATTGGCGGGTGGCCGCCGTGCCGGGGCATCCACGCCGCCGCGCATGCCGGGCAGGTGGCGCGCGGGTCGAGGGCGGCGGTCGCGATATGGAGGTCGAGGGACGCGCGGGTGGTGGCGAGGGCCTTGCGGGCGGTCTGCTCGCGGCGGGGAGTGAGGAAGCAGAACAGGAGCGGCATCGTGAGCGCGAGGTTGGTGCGGGCGGACTCGGCGTAGCCGCAGAGCTTGGCGGTGAGCTGGGGCAGGTGCTCGGTGCCGGTGTCGTATTCGAGCAGGAACGTGATGTCGCGGCCGTCTTGCGCCCAGACGCCGAGCCCGTCAGGGCGCGGGCCGAGTTCGCGGCTGTGGGCGTACAGGTAGTCGGAGGCTTGGCCTTCGCTGTCCCACTGGAGGAGTTCTCCGCCGCCGTGCTCGCGGGCGTGCCTGGCGAGGGCGACAAAGAACCAGGACGCCCCGGTCATGTGCCCTAGGCGCTGGGAGCGTTCGAGGGCGAGCTGCCGGTCCGCGCGGACCTGGGGCAGCCACCTTTTCTCGTCGCGGTTTTCCTGGCCGAGCAGGGCCGCGCCGATGGGGCCGAGGACGTAGTGCCACGGCGCGGAGCCCGTCGCGCGGTGCGGCCGGAACCGGCGGAGCAAGCCCAGGCGCACGATGACCGCGAGGCGGTGCCTGGCGGTGGTGATGTTCCTGAACGCGAGCGCGGCAAGCTGATCGGTGGTCAGCACGCGGTGCCGCGCGACCAGGCGGACAAGCTCACGGTCGCGGTCGGTCAGGTGACCGGCCACGGACAGCACCGCTGCTTCGTCCCGGGCCGCCCTGGTGCCTGCCCCTGTGCCTGTGCCTGTGCCTGCCCCGCGCGTATGAGAATGTGATGACACAGTCATAAGCCCCGGTCCCCTCCCGCAGGTACATTTCGCCGCTGACCAGGGGCTACGGCCGGGCCGGGGGCGGCAGGTGCGTCGGCGGTTCTGGTGGTCCGGGTTGCCTGCCGGGCAATCGTCCGGGGGGTTTGCCGGGTGGAACGCTGTTGGTCGAGCGAGGTCATGCGCACAGTCGCCTTTCCGCGCGTGAACCGTGCCGGTCCCCGCGCACGCCAAGGCCGCCTTCATCCCCGGAGTGGACACGGGGGCAGGCGGAAGGTCGTCAGGGAAGGGGCGGGCCAGGCCGCCGTGACGGGTGAAGGGGCCGGCTGGCGCGTGCGTCGGCGTCGCCTCCCCGGTCCCAGGTCCCCGCCCGGTCCGGAGCCCGCCGTCCGCACGCTCCCCGGACGGGGGTCGCGTGCCAGCCGTGGCCGTGCGCGCCGTGCCGCGGCCGGCAAGGAGGTTGGTGCCGCGCCGCGCGACGCTCGCGCATCCTTCATGAACGCTCCGTGCCGGGTGGGCTGTCAAGGCACCGGTAGACCGACCGGTATCCTCGGAACGGTAAAAACTTGGCCAAGGGGCGCGCGGGGCGGGCCATGGCACGCGCGGGCCACTGTTGTCGCGCGGCATCCTGGCCATGAGCTGTCTCCCGGAACTTGCCCGGCTGGCGTTTTCCTGGATAACGCGCGCGTTCGCCGCCGGGCAGGTCGTCATGGCGGCCTCCGCGATCCTCGGCGCCCCTTGGTGAGCGCCGTGGCGACGGTAAGGGAAGCGCCCGCCGTGCCTGCCGACCGCGTCGGCAGCGCGGCGCTCATGGTGGCGGTGCCGCAGCAGGCGGCCAACGAGGCCGGGCTGATGTCCCGGGTGCTGGTGGACCCCGTGGTGCACGACGACTGCATCGCCTGGACCGACGCCGACACGGCCCGCAAGGTCATCGCGCTGGACGAGGCGGCGCGGCGGGCCGACGTGCTGTACCTGGCGGCGTGCGCGCTGAAACGGGACAGTGCCGAGGGCAGCGGGGCGGCCCGGCCCGGGGCGCTGCCGTTCACCGTGGAACAGGTCCCCCGCACCGGCCCCGGCCGGGAAGCGGAGAAGGTCACGCTGAGCGTGACGGCGGGCCGGAGCCCGCGCGGGGCGGTGACCGTCATGATCGGCCCCGCCTTGGCGGCGGGTCCTGGCCTGGGCGGTGCCCGGTGAGCGCCCGGCCGTCGGCCGGGCGGGCGGCCGTGCCGGGCGTCGCCCTGGCGCTGGGCGGTGCCTGGCACGCGGTGCTCATCCTGGTGTTCCTCGTCGCGGTCCTGTGGGCCGACGAGATCGCGCACGCTTCCGCCAGAGCGCTCAGCGCTGCGCTGGGCGCGGCCCGGGAACGGGCGCGGCAGCGCCGCGAGCTGGACCGTAGGTGGCTGGAGCTGGCCCGGCAAGGCCGGCCCGTGCCGTCCGCGCACGAGCACCCGGAGGACGTCCGCGACCTCGCCCGGACCCTCGTCGCGCGGCTGTGCCCGGAGTGCGAGGCCCAGCTCCCGCCAGACTTCGAGGTGTTGAAGGGGGACCGGTGACGCCGGACCGCGACCACGGCGTGGCGGGCCCGGGGGCCGCCCCGCTGGAACCGGCCTTGCCGCGAAGGAGGAACCGGCACGTGAGGCAAGACGCGCCCGCGCCCCCCGCCGACAGCGGCGCAACGGCCGGAGCACGCCCCTGGGCCGGACAGGTAAGGTCGTGCCCGGTGCGGGCCTGGACTGGCCGGTGGTCCTGCGGGATGCCGACGGGTACCCGTTCGCCGTCGGCACCATCGACGGCCAGGTGATCATCCAGGTCGCCGCGACCGCGCCCCGGGGCACCGTCCGGCTCAGCGCCGAGCACGCGTCCGGGCTCGCGCTCAAGCTCATCGAGGCCGCCGCCCGCGTTATGCGGGCCGACCCGGCCGCCCTGCCATCCCTGGAGGCAGGAGGCACACGGTGAAGATGGACACCATCAACCAGCCGGCCGGCCAGCTGATGTTCGAGGGCGGGCAGCGGTACGAGCTGCGCGCCACGCTCGCCTACGACAGGAAAGAGCCTTACGAAGTCCGCCTCCTGTTCCCCCCCGGGCCTTGAG
>Ga0302221_10000792_pt1 | contig 21349 bp, 29 predicted proteins | sample II_Palsa_E2_1_FD_193517 | JGI IMG/M metagenome (GOLD analysis project Ga0302221, IMG submission 193517) | Peat permafrost microbial communities from Stordalen Mire near Abisko, Sweden - II_Palsa_E2_1 | ecosystem: Environmental > Terrestrial > Soil > Palsa > Peat permafrost | place: Sweden... | reverse complement strand
GTTTTTGTTCATTAGTTGGTGCTAATCTGAACTTATATGCCTTGAGTAATTTCATTCTGTTTCTGATTTATGTTCTACCTCATCGGAGAGATGGAACTTCTCTTTCAGGGCTTCTCTAATTAAATCGAGATAGGAAAGAGTTTTATCTTCTTCAACGGAGTAGATACGTGCTAATCGTTCAATTTGGTCGAACCATGTTTTTGGCATCGATACATTTACTTGTTTTTGTGTCATTCTTGTCTCCTATATTTCTATATCGGTATTTGACAAGAAAACCTTTAATAATAATTGTGGACACTGCAATTCCTGTTGAATTGGGGGCTTACATCCGCAAGGCAAGCCCTCGCTTCACTCCCCCCGTAGGGGTTGCGGTTTTACGCCCCCCCCGTATAACCCCCCGTATAACCCCCCTATATCATCCTGAATAATATAACCAGATTCTTCGTACCTCGAAGAATGACTTATAACAATCACATAATTTGTATGTGATATTTAAACAATTGTAAAGTGTTTAAACATAGCACCGAATAGAGGTTGTGTATTAAGAATCTGTTAAAAGGGAACTTTCTTTTGAATTAAGCGGTGTCAACATAATAAAAAGAGAATCTTATACTTATTAAGCACTACCTGTAGCATCTTCCAAAGTGATAGAAGAAGTCGCCACCCCCTGGACTGCCTATCAAGAATTAAGTAAATAGATACCTACTTTCTCTGTCTATTTCCGTGTTTACATTATAACTTCTTTGTTGATGTAAGATAATGAAAAATTGCCACTACGTTTACAATGAATGCAACGTGTTTTGTAATATTTTAAATCGCGACGATCCACAGTTTTAAGGGTTGCTAAACAAGACAGTAACCTGCGATGACACTTATCACATCTAAATGTACACCTATGATAACACATTATAGTCAGTTCAGTTCATAATCTCATTGCTGCTTTTGCAGCCAGGCGGTGTCGTTTAACGAATCTTTTCCAATATTCATATTCCCGCTGACTTAAGTGTAAAGATAAATACCTGTGACCATACCTCTTGTATTTTTTAACAGTGTCAAAAAGTATTAACCCATATCTCATACAATGCGGACACTTAAAGGCAACACGAGCCACGTCCTCAATGAAACACGCAAATAGAAAATGATGACACTTCTTACACCGAAATGGAGATTTGCGGAAAAGATTCTTCACAGAAGAACCTCTGTTCATTGGGAAACACCTCCACCAGTAGGGGGACACCCCCACTTTAAGCCACCTGCCAGCACCGAATCATCATTCCCCAGAAATAATAGCATCACAGTCTAATAGGTAACTGCTACTGGATTTAAGGGTACAATTGCAGAATTCTATTTGAATTCTATTTGAATTCTATTGCCCATCCTCTTCAAAGCCTCTCTGTTCACACATGCACTCATAATTAGTCTTGTTTCTTTTTGCCCTTGAATCGGATTCTCACACCCTTACCACTATCTGGGTTTCTCACTGCCCCGTCTTCATCTGTTTCACATCCTTCAATATATGCATCAAGTTCTGACAAGTGATCTCTTTTGACACCTGTTGAAAACAAACCACTCAATTCATCTCGTAGTGCTTTAATATTTTCTTTCTCGGTATCACTTAGTTCTTTCGTTTTACCATCAGTGGCTTTTGCAAGAAATGTTGGATCATTTAGGTCATTATCTAACCGTGCCTTGATAACTTCCTTACTGGCTTTCTCGTTGGTAGGCGTTGTAACCTCTCTCTCTACTGATTCCTGCTTTGTGGTCTCCCCGAAAGCTGCCATTTTCTTGACTGATTTAATAAGCTTTGGTTTGACTTTCTTGACTGCTGCGAATTGCTCCATTTCCTTTTGCTTTTGATTATTTGCTAATACATCAACAGTGATTCCTGGTTCTCCAATATGTCCAGGTGTATCACTTAGAGGGTGATCTTGATCGGTGCCAATAAGATTCTTCTGTGAAGAAGCAAACTTATCCACTGCTTCGTTTACTGCTGTTTTTACTTTTTTAGCTATCTGATCCAATTCGTTGGATATATTAATTTCAACCTTGATTTTGCCACAATTGCAATGAGGACATGCTTGTTCTCCACTAACTGTTTTATTATCTTCTGTCATATAAATTCTCCCTGGAAAAATAGATTTCTCATTATTGTATCGGTTAACACGCCAAGATAACAAAAGTTTGGCACAGAAAAATAGATTTCCTAATTATTGGCACCGAAAGTGGCTTTTTTATGTTATAATGAAAAACATGAAGCGTACTTTTGTGGCGGGCGACGTACATTCTTGCGGTATTGAGTTAGAGAAACTACTGGATAAAATGTCACCAACATCAGATGACAGGGTAGTATTATGTGGTGACGTTTTCGATAGAGGGCTTCATGCTGACAGGGTTTGGCAGATGATACAGAAGCACCGAATGACGGTTATGCTGGGGAATCACGAGATAAAGATGATAGCGTTTTTGGAGGGAAGATACGGAGAGCTGCCTCCGCATTATTATACAGCTATGAACATCTTATATAATCGGGCACATGTAGCACCAAATACGCTTTTGTCATATCTCAAGGGTTTACCGCTGTTGGAAGACTTTGGTGACTTCATTGTGACACATGCAGGCGTATTACTTGATAATCCTACCAAAGAGGACATATCTGCAAATGTATATGGAAGTTTACCGCCTTCGCAGAAGATGCCTATTCCAACAGATGACGATGGGAAGAAATATTGGTGGGATGGTTACGATGGTGACAAGCTAATTATTTACGGACATTTGGTCACAAATGATGAATTACCAAGGATTAGACGCAACAGCAAAAAGCAGATTAATTCAATAGGTTTAGATACTGCGGCAGTGCACGGGGGACCGTTGACGGGTTTTTGTCCAGAAGAGTTTAAGTTTTATTCGTATAAGAGTGGTAGAGATTGGGCAAAGGAGTTAAAGGAGATAAAAGCCAGTGAGCCTATTATTCTTCATCCAGCATATCAGGGATTTGTGGATGTTGCTCGTGAACAGGTGAAAGCCAGTCTTCCTAAGAAGAGGTAGATTATGTGGAACTTTTTGGCTGGGGTTAGAACAGTTGAGACATAACTTACAAAATCTTACAAATCCGCTTGAATTACAGAGGAAAATCAGTTCTGTCGATACTATATTGGAAACACAGCAACAGGCCCCAATTTAATTGGATCAGCAGAAGTTGCAGATCGTTTCCTGTTCTTTCTCATCTTGGATATTTGGTTATCAGCAAATAAACCTGCTGATGTAAAATCCAGCGGTACTTACATAAGTAATCGGTCAGCGAAGGCTTCCCTTCGTGAAGCGAAGGCTTCCCTTCGTGAAGCGAAGGCTTTACGACAACGAAGTTGTCGTATGCTTATGCCTTGCGGCAAGGCTCCTATCCGGCCAGCAGGACTAATTCCCTGAGAAAGTGAAACGGTGAAGGTTTCGTGTCTTAGTCCTCTAACTATCAATTTTTTGTAAGATTGATGGAACGGTTGTAATCACTCCTGATTAGCGCCAACGACTTGATATCTGGAAAAGTGGCTTTTACGGTTTTATAAACATCTATTGCTGTTTCTCCGTTCAAGATTGCCATGAGTACAGTAATTTCATCGCCACCTTATTTTACTTGTATTAGAGTGATGATGACTCCAGATGAAATGCTTAAGTTTGCAGAGAAATATGAAAATTCGTAGCATTTTCCGATATCCCGGCGGCAAATCTAAAGTAGCACTACTTCTCCTCAAATATATGCCTCGCGATACTGCTGAATATCGCGAACTAATGGTTGGAGGCGGAGGCGTCTATTTTACCCTTAATCCGTCACTGATTCGAAGACGTTGGATTAATGACCTTAATCAACCGTTAATTGATGTCTATAATGCATTTCTTTTACGCCCTGCTGATTTTATAGCCAAATGCAGAGAAATCGATCCTCAGCAGCCAGGTGAGACAGAGATAGCAACTAAGGGAACGGGCAAGAAATATAACAAGAGGTTAGGGGAAATCTTTAAGCGTTTTAGATATGACACTGAGATGGATCAGGCGTTACGTTATTTCTTTATTAACAGAACTGTTTGGGGTGGACGGGTTAACTATGATCCAGCTTTTGATTCACGTTTGTATTATTCCAATCCATCAGGCTGGAACATCGTTAAACGTAATAATTTCCTGGAAGACGTAGCAAAACATGTTTCAGGCACAAAAATCACTTGTGGAGATTATAGTGAGGGGTTAAGGGTATCTGGGGAAAGAGTGTGGATATATGTGGACCCTCCCTATATTATCAACACTAAACTTTACAACGGTAGCAAACTATATCAGTTCGGTTTTACAATGGATGAACACTTACGTTTCGTAGAAGAGTGCAGGACCACTAAGCACCGTATTGCTATCAGTTATGATGATGTTCCAGAAGTTAGAGACTGGTTCAGGAAAGAAGATGGGTTTTGGATATATGAGCATACCTGGATGTATTATGGAACAAGTCAGGATAAGAAAACAGTTGGAAAAGAACTGGTAATAACAAACTATGAAAGAGATGAACGTATGTTCGGCACGGTCGAACCGCACCATTCCGCTCCGCTCAAAACGCTGATCGACTTCACATAACCGACAGTTATGATTCAAATAACGCTGTTTTAACGCGATTCTTAACAGGATCGCCTCTAAAACGAAACAGGTAAAGCTAAGAAAGTGCTATAAATAATCATCTATAGCCTAACTTTTGCCTAAAATCCTATTAGGACGCATTTTAAGGGGCACGGTATCTCACCGACATAATGGTCGGTTGATAGCATAATCGTTCGTTGTCGGTCGAGTCAGAGCGATTTGAGATGAGTTTATAGGATGGGTGTAGTGATCAATTGAATCACAACGTTTTGGCATGAGTATTGAGCGGTCAAGAAAATGTAGTTTCTGAACAGGCCAATTTTGTAGGTGGGCTTCTTTAATCACTATTCGTTTAGTGTTTTTATTATATGCCCAGATTTCAAATTGTGCCCCAGTTGACAACCACAAATAGATTGTATTGGTTATTTCTGGATTTTTGAGATACCTTGATGCATGTGACCCATGATCTCCCACTCCTGTACATTGAATGCCAAGCAAGACGTTCTCGCGTAATGCCAGAACATCAATAATACCAAACAGGTCTTTGCGTTTATTGGCGTGAATATTAAACTTTTCTACGGTTTGTAAAATGTATCCGTCGTGTTGAAGTACCTCTCTTATTTTTGTTGCGTTGTTCATGATTATTTACCTCAAAGAGGTAATTCTAAGGATAATTCAATTATCCTTTATTTATTTTCTGGCACGGTATCATAGGATGGCTGAATCACAACGGTTAATCGCCTCCATGAGGTGATATGAAAAGAAATGATGTATATCTGGCGTTAAATGCTGCCAAGCAGCGAGTAGGTTTGTTATATACTATGACACTAGATGAGTTGGAAACAAAGGCTAACAAACTTGCTCCAAGTCGTCACTCTGTTTTTGCGAATTCGCAGGAAGCGGTATTGTGGCATGTTGAACGCATCCTGGAACAAACTGCTGAGAGCATTGATCCAACGATGTCTATTCGCTGATATTTAACAGGCACGGCCCGTTGAATAATATCAGGCAGTTGTTTTTCATATTCGCCCAAGGTCAAGGAGAAAAGATGCCAAGAATTGAGATCATTCCATTGGGATGGGAAACCAGTAAAGATAAATCCCGAGGTGATGGCACACCTACCATAGATGTGTGCGAAATTTGTTCCATTGTCTTTATGGAAGATGTTACACTGGATGAGTGTGAACGTTTACTGGAAAATCCCGGTAAATCAGATTTTCCAGGAGCTATGGTTGGTAGTGTTCTTGTATCCCATCCTCCATATGATGATGGGCATTATCATTGCGAATATTGCGATGAGGAATTAACTGAGGATGATGAATAGCTATTTGACAGGCACGGCTCGTTGAATAATATCAGGTAGTCGTTTTTCATATTCGCCCAGGTCAATTAGCAACTTGTTATATTCCTTTGAACTTGGCCAATAATGAACTATTGGCACATTCCATTTCCATCGAAACGCTAACTCCACAATCCTTCCTAATCTCTGATTCCCATACGCAAATGGCTGTACAACCGAAAAGAACAATTGTATATCTTTAACCCGTTGTATTAGCTCATGAGCGTCATTTGCACTAAATGCAAAAGGATTCAACACTTTGTCTTTGATCGAGTGGTGATAAATAGCGATATCTTTTAGCCAATTGTGCATAATAGCTGGCAGAAGGTTTGAGGGAGGAGCAGGTCGAGTGATTGCTTGTGTCTGAAACATCCTGTAATTCCCAAGATGATAACGTTGTGGTCCGTTGATGTCACCTTCTAATAGAGGTGAATTGACTAATGGTTCTACAAATCTGGTATGCAATTCACGCAGCCAAGATAATGCCATAGATGATTTCTGAATATCTGTTATCATATTGGGGTCTTTGGCAGGGAAATCAATACTGTTGCTGAGATTATGAAGGATATACATATATGCCAGAAAATGACCTCGGGCATAAGGTGATACTTTCTTTTTTGCCCAAGTTTCTTGTATCTCTTGTGTTGTCAAGGGGATACGATCTGCGGCATGGGTGGAAGCGACTAAATCGAACAGTGTTTGTTCTGTAGGGATGTGGATCATTATGTGTTGTATCGGATTCACAACGTTTTAATGGTTGTACTAATTTGCTTGATGGCTTGAAAATACTGTTGACAAAGATCAAATGGTGCGTCATATTAGTTCACCTTCCAAATGTTTGGGGGTGCTAAGAAAATGAAACTCCAAACGATTAGCGAAATGCACAACGGTTTACGAGTCAATCGAGGATATAGAAACGCTCTAATTTACCTCTTTGAAAGGAGAACATAATGAGCACCACGAAGACAGCTCCTGCACCTCGTAAGGTTGGCAAGAAGTTCCAGACGTATAGCGATCTGATCCATATGACGGATAGCACTCCTCAGGATCGTCGCCGAGAGCTCGCGATTGGTCGCGGGGGAGCCAAGATTCGGCCCCGCAAGTTCCATCTCAATGCCAAGCAGATTGAGAACCTCAAGGCCAAGTTCGAGGAAACCAAGGATATCGTTATCTTGGCGGACGCCTATAATCATGGTTCCTACCATTATCTGGTCAAGGCACTTTTGACGATGGGCGTTGATGAAAGTCACTCAAAGGCTCGCGTTTTCCAGAAGATGCGGACCCTGATGAGCGATGCGTCCACTGTCCAGGGCGAAGGCAAAGATGCCACAACCGCCTGGGAACGCTTTGAAGCCAAAGAGCCTCGCGGCGAGAATCCCCTGGATGTTGATGGCCGTCTCAACCAAAACGTTGAGGTCATGCAGCGTATTACGGGTCGCACTCCGTATGCTTGGAAATTGCGTCAGGTTTTCCAGGAAATCCTGGGTAAGACTGGCGGAGTCATTGATGTCTTGGTGAAAGAGAGCGGAACTGAATTCCTGCGTCTCAACACCAGGTCGGATACCCCCGTCAACCAGAGTAAGGTTCGCGGGATGGGTTCATCTGCGGCAATTAAGGCTGAAAAGGCTGCTCAGAAGGCTGCAAAGGCTGGTACGGAAAATACCGATACCGTCACTGCCCCCAAGAAGCCCCGTAAGCCGAAGACGCCGAAGACTCCCAAAACCCCGAAGTCGCCCAAGGATGAGAATCAGGATGCACCGGCATCTGTTCCTGCCGAAGCGACCGAAGAGGTTGTTACCGCCTAAACTGGTGGTTTGCAATTTCGTAGAGTTTGAATACTATACGCCGTCCCATAGTAAACGCTATGGGACGGCGTTTTCGTTGGCAGGCACGGTATTCACAACGTCTGTCAATTTACAACGTTTGGCGACAATCGCCGTTGATTGTCGGCAACGTAACAATTCAAAGGATGGATGGAGAACGCCACTATGGCTAATAAAATTAAACGTGAAACCACTCGAATGCCTTCAGAAGTACACTCACGAGAAAGCAAAATTTCTGCACTTGTTGCAAATGGACTCGGAAATGCCTCTATCTGGGCTGCCCTGGAAGAAGAGTATCCTGAGATTATCGAAAACGGCGATGATCGCCGTAACTCAAAACATAAGCGATATATCACAGGTATTCCTGCATTCAATAGGCAGGAAAGAGATAGAGTATCCAGAGCTCTAAATTCTACCAGGGCTTTGACCATTAAAGCGGATCAAGAGGTTCGCAATGCGGTTGAGATGACTGGTGGACATGAGGTACAGGTAAAGAGCATTGCCGATTTAGAAATGCAGAATCGGCGACGATTTTCATTTGGTGTTCCTGCTCTGGATTATATTTTCGGGCAAACGAAATTTGTGCATCTTTCAGATGCTCCTGATTCAAAATACAGGAAAGAAGTTCGTTCAATGCCTGAACTTGACTATACTAAGGGCATTACCATTTATGTTGAGAAGAAAATTGAGGTTTGGTGTAAGGGTTCATGGAGGAAAGGCGATCCTCTAATCCCGTTTGAGAATGGCAATGGTTTCATTCAAACTCGGGATAAAAATGGTGATCTGTATATCTCTGAAAAAGATATGTCTCGGCGTATCATTGAACATGGTTGCCCAGAAGCATTTATGTCACTCTGGGCTGGTGAATATGGGGTTGGCAAGTCTCGTCTAGCGATTTCGGCTGGTAAAGGTATTAACTCCACAACGAATTCTCCCATTTTGTATATTAATGGTGAAGCGAATGAGGAGGATATGGCATCATGGTTGCAAGGAATTGGAGTTGATCCATTATTGTTTAGGTTGGTAACGGCTGATTTGTTACCAGTTGAACGAATTGCAGAGTTTGCTTACCAGATTCGGCCCAAAGCAATCGTGATTGATTCGATTAACATGATTGCTGAGTTTAGCAAGGGTGATCGTGGTATGCGAACCGCTCTTTCCAGACTCAAGGACTTAAAGAATGATAAGCGTGCAGGTTTACCTCACATCATTCTGATTTCCCAGTTAACGAAGGATGGCAAGGTTAAGGGATCGAACATGCTTCCTCATATTTGCGATGCAGTTGCATCTGTTAAGAGGATTGAAAGTCGTAATGGCACATTTAAGTTTGAAATTCCTCGTAAGAATCGTGGTGGTGAAACTCCACGAGGGGCAATGTTCCGTCATACTGAAATGACTGTTGAATGTATTAGTACGGAATTGGCAACTACTCCGATTTTCAAGTTGATTCAGCCAACGCTGAATCCTGCTATTGAACGCGGAGTTCAGGAGCCACCGAGTAAACCACCTGTCACAGTTGCAACTCCGTTAGTTAGTGAGAATCGGATGAATGAAGATGGGATAGAGATAGACTAACGGCAGGCACGGTAACTACTTGACAATTTTCGGCCCTCTGTCTATGCTTTTAGTAGCAGAGGGCCGAATTTATGTGTGTTGCAAGAAAAGGATAATAATGACATAATGTCTTTTGGCGGAAATACGCCGACCACAACGGTTTAAGATCGTAAAATATTGTTGTTGGGCTACAACCAAATGTTTGGTTAAAGTCACGATAACGAGTTTTTTGGAGTTCATTATGCCTCGTCGGTCCCTTATTCCCACTCTTACCACTCATGGTGGTACGGCGGTTCGCACTGTCGAAGAAGTGATGGAGAAGTTGTTGTATCGTCACAAGCATCGCGAAACGAGAATTGCTGCCCGTGTTATGGACTTCGGTATTCGTTGGATGGACCAAAGTTCCTCCCATACCGAATCTGGCTATTATGCCAAAATTGATGGACAGGACATGCTCCTATCTGCCAATGCCCTGAGAACGGCAAATCGTTTGATCGAATCAAAGCCTAGTCATTGGGATCAATATCCTGATCGCGATGCCTTTTCTAAGTCTCTTGTCCATATCCTGGACAATAAGACAAATGACGGCTATATGCTTCGTCATAACGGTTTGCAGGTCAATGCTATTTTGCCTGGCGACTATCAAGTAAAAGATGCTTGCGAGTTGTTGGTAGAATTGATTGAACCATTGGAGAAGGCGGTTGGCAAGATTAATGGTATTTCCGTGATTGACCAGGGTGATGGAGATATTACTTCATTGCGGGTTATTATTGGAGAGAACATTATTCCTTCATTGCGGGATGAGCTTGGGCAATATATGATGTTTTTGCTCAATACGAGTGAGACAGGAGCAATTCCGACTCGCTCGGTTTTGGGTTTGTTTAGGACGATTTGTACAAACTCGGCTATTCGCGATGCCACGAAGATTAAGGAATGGAATCACAGGAGTGAATGGGATCGGTTTTGGGAGGGAACAATGGATACCCTCCGTCAGTTTGGTTATTTCTCTACTCAGTTTGGCGAGATTTTTACAGGTATGCTGCAAGCCAAGTTGGGTGTTCCTGCTGCTGACATTCTGGTTGTTTTGCATGAACAGCATCAAATCACGAATGGGCACTTTATTGAGTCCCAGAGTTGGGTTGACCAACCGACCGAAGATGGTCATCCTGTCGAAACTCAATACGATCTGTTTAACGTTCTTACGAAAGCGGCTCAAGGGTTGCAATCTATCGCGGCCCAGCATAAGGCCGAGCAAGCCGCTTTGGACATTTTTACTGATGCAGGAGGTTTAATTGCGTCTCTGAGAACTGCTTATGAGAGACAGGAAAGGTCACGAAATCGTCGGAGAGTGTAAAATCAAGGCTGGGAGGCAGAAATGTCCTCCCAGCCTCTTTTTTGTTGGATTGTTCTTTATATAGTTCGTGTTAAATAGGAATGGTGTCAAATGGAAAATCTTCCAGCCAAACCCGTTGCAGTTATGGGGTCGGATATCGACCTACAGACAGCCAAAGGATTGACCAGTGGAGATACGGTTTTGGTTGAAATTAATGGTGAACGCATATTTGGCAGTGGATATAGCAATAATCCAGTATTGGCGGATATGCCGTGGACAGTTGAAGATAATGATGATGCTCAAATGGTATTATCACATCCATTTCATTCTTGTGGTCTGACGTTGCATTATCGCAATGTTCGTCCCAGTTATGAGCGTGGGCCTGCTGTCTTTGTTGAATTTGATCCGAAAATTAGTTCAGATGAGAATGGTGATCCTCTTCGTATTGTGGTTATATTGCAACATATCTCCTGTTATTTACCGGAAGATGTGGCTAAGTCAACGTTTACCAATAGCTATGATCCATCTTATTTAACTGATCCAGATAACCGGGACGCGGTAATCCAGGGTTTGGTAAAAGGAGTGAAGCGGTTAAAGAGTGGATGGCGGTATGTGAGTAAGTGCCGTTTTGCTATGCGTTCAGGTGTATCTTTGGGAGAATTGGATCAATTGGTATCTGGTGAGTTGCAATCTGATGAACAGTTGAATAGAATTGGACGAGAGTTTGGGTGGATGAATTCCAATAAACAGGCAACGACTGTTTTGGAGGTTGCTGAGGAATATCGTTCCGAAGCAGAAGATGAAAAAGGGGAAGAAGTATGCAGGCACGGTTGAATCACAACATTATAGGAGTAAAGACTAATGCAGAGTTCAAGCGGGTCATGGGCCGCTGAATGGCATGGGCGAAGCGATTCCGGCCTCGAAACGGATAGCTAAGCCCGAAATACAGAGTCTTTTACTCTTACTTCCATGTGTTGTTGTACAGGTTGAATAAGCCTGTACAACCATTTTCTACGACCAGCCCAAAGTATCTCACCCGTATTGTACTGGTGATTTTGGTAATATCGTAGTGCCATTACACTGAAAGGGGTGTTCCATGGCGAAGTCTACTGCTACTGCTGGCATTAATGCTTTTGCGGCTGCTACTCGCAAGCCAACTGCAACGACCAGCAAAAAGAAAGGCAATATTGTTATTGCCAGAGATATTGACACCTATGCTGGTGTCCATTTCCCTCGCATCCAAGTTGCTGAGGCGATCAATTCCTACATTGAGGGTCATAACCTGTTTGAACAGGGTAAAGCTCTCAAAGATTTGCATCGTTCCACTATTATTGGGGTTGCTTACACCGAACAAGCCATTAAGTGGATGAATCAGGGAGCAAGACCCGACAACCCGAAGATGTACCCCGATCCTGATGCCAGTTCATTTATTAGCGTTGTTATTCAGGACAGCGTTAATAAGTTGGACGACAATAAATATGCAGCATTGGCCAATCTCATTGGTCCTGCTGCGGCTGAGGCAAGCACGGTTCGTCGCGATGATTTTTCCATTAACCCAGATTCTCTTGGGTTGACATGCAAGTTTGTTATTGATGGGAAAACGCAAGAGGCGACTGTTTTGGAAGCTTTGGGTATGATTTTGGATCATGCTTTTGCTCCAAGCCCTCAGATTCTGCAAGGTTTGTTCCAGGTCAATCCTGTGTTTACCACGAAGAAGGGTTTGATTGATGAGGGCAAAACTTTGACTGGTAATGCTCAGAAGTTGGCCCAGTTCTTGGAAGCCGGTCATTTCGTCACTCAGTTGCGTCCCGGTGGTGGTAAAAGCGATGAGTAAGTAAGTGTTTTCATGTGAGAGGGCGGTTCGTGGTAGCCGCCCTCTCTTTTTCTTCCTCTTTTATGTGTATTGTAATATAGGGACAATCACAGTATGATAGCCATTGATAATATTTTGGATATTACATTTGCCAGGGAGATATTAGCTTTAAGTAAGATAAAACTTAGTTTATCTTATGTTCCTGTTAGATGGAAAGGGAATGCTTTTCATTGGATGCATGGTCATTTGATAGATGTAGCGGGTCAGAATTTGGTTGTTAAACCATTGAATGGGACGCCTCATAAAAAGACTGAGCTACTAGCACCGACTAACGTTAAACTCTGGACATCCAGAATGACCAGGAAGCAAGTTAGATTAGTTGAGGAGATTAGAAGTAAGCCGATAATATTCAATACAACAGATGCAGTACAGGAGCTACAATCTGTTAAAGCCGATATACTGTCTCATCCACCGTCACAACAATCTGAAAAAGAGATTCAGGAGTTGTTAAGTGAGGCTGGCAAAATGGCTCGTAAGTTAGCTGTAAGAATAGCCACTGAATCCGTTCCCCTACCATCCCCTGTAGTTGAGGTCATGGCTACAAATTCTTCGGAGATCATTATGTCCCCGCCAAAAGTTGAAACACCGCAACCACAACTAACTGTACCGCAAGAAATAAAGTCATCATCTTCTACCTTTGCGGTAGAGTTGGCTGCATTCAAAGAGATGCGGAACAAGTTGTTTGCCAATGCAAAGACGGATGGCTTGGCTCATCTACGTCGTTTGCGAGCAGACTATGACGAGACATTAGGTATGCTTGCTCATGCGGTTGCAGAGATGAAGTCTGCGATGGACGATTTGTCTGAGATGGGAGTAGAGGTTCCTTCGGAGATAACTGATGGGATTGCAGAATTTCAGCATCATCGATCAAAACGAATTCCATCATCGAACGGGCACGATACAATACAACAACTGAATACCATAACACCAGAGAGAAAATCAAATTGGTCATACGTACAAGCCGCTGCCTGGAAGGATCGCATTCTAAAGTATATGCGTGAACATCCTCACGACACACTAAGAGGTTCTGAAATTCTCAAAGCAGTGGGGTTCAATAAAACACTCAATCCGAGTGCTGTTCTTGGACCATTGGTATTAGATGGGGTTATTGTGCAATATGGAGAAGCATCACGCGGCGGACAACCGAGATATAAGGCTGCACAACAAGTCTTACCAATGATAAAACAAATATGATGCTCCTCCCCAACATGTGAAATCCCGAGTGTTGGCTTTGAACAGGATCGGGATGTGATTACAGGGTGAACTGTAACCCCAGGACATATTCGGGTCCGAAGCTTTTATGGTGAAGCCTGCGGCTTTTAACCGCAAGAATTCGGTCCAAGTCCGAACGGACCTAACTGTATCTCCTGTACGAGGGCATAGTTTCTAGGGCTATGCGAAAAAGTTGCAAGTGTACGACAACTTTGGATTTTAAGGCAGTGTAGCTACGGCCTTAAAGTCATAACAAGGTTATAGGTGGGAGAATTCTTCGATTGCAAGGGAATTCGCAAGTGAAATACCACCCGCAACTACCTCTTGGGCAATTCACAACGCCGCTGCCAGCAGGCACGGTTATGAACAATAATAATTTAACAATTCGGACGCCACCTGGAGCCAAACGGCTCGAAGACAATTCACAATGGGAACTTCGTTTTGAAGTACACTCGGGATCATCTAGTAGAGTGTATATTGTTGCTCGTAATAAAGCAACGCAAAAGTGGAGTTGTAGTTGTCCAGGTTGGATTTCTAACCGCGTTTGCAAACATTTGACTCAAGGATGTGGCATCCCAGAACGTCAAATTCATGGACGAGAAGCATTTTTGCTGAAGAAACAAGAAAGACTAGGATAACAACAATGGCTAAGAAAAGTTTCTCAGATATTTTTAGCAAATACAAGCATTACGATCCAGATAAAGAGGGCTATGGTAGTGTCGATCAATGGTCATCTGCTTTTGATACCCGTATGGGAATGGAAGAAGCCACTCGACGAGTTGGCAAAGATGATCCATTATTTGTTTTGGGACTCACATCATTACCGGGCACTCTGGAAGCTCTGAGATCGGTATTCCGTAAGTTGATGCTGAAGAATCAAGAGGCACATCGGCAAAACGCCTCGGTAGAGGCCCAGGAAGTTGTCAAGAGGATCATTGCAGCGTATACCGTTTTAGTTGAACGTATTCGGCTAAAAGGATAATATGGATCGCATCGAACAAATAAAGCAAATTGCTATTGTTGTTCGGGAGAAACTATGCAAACAATATGATCTAGGAAATGAACCTCCTAAAGCTCTTTGTTTGCAATTTTCTCGAAAACTGGTTGTTACTCTTAAAAACAATGGTTTCATTGATGCAAAAGTTGTTCAGGGAAAATTCCTCATTGACAATCCTGATCCAGAGGCATACTCGGATTGGAATGTGGAGGATTTTGATGGCAATGCAGAGATAATGCAAGAAGAAATGTGTATAGAGGTTGATAACCTTGTTGTAGATATCACTGCCGATCAATTTAATGACGAATTGGAGGATGAACAGGTTGAATCTGTTGTTATAGATAACTATTGTAATCTGGACAGATGAAAATTGAGAAAAAGATAGGATAGAGGATGCAAATCGTAGGATCATTTCACAACCTTTTAGCGGTGTGAAACGTTGTTATCAAACTTTCACGAACAAAAGGAAAAGAAAATGCCGCAGGTTAAAATTGGTCCCAAACTGTTTACTAAAGAAAAGTCAATGTACCGAGATTGGCTTACCAGTATTGCCAGAGAAAACCTACAAAACTCTGTCGATGCTGGTGCAACACATATCGATATCAAAATCGAAGATGACGAAACTCTAAAAAAAGTCACATTCTCAGATAATGGTCCTGGTATGGACCTCAACACTCTAGAAACGATTTATTTCGTACTCGGGGAAAGTACCAAGACTACAAGTGCTACAACCATAGGTGGTTATGGAGTTGCTAGAATTTTAACATGTTTTGCTCAGGATCATTATTCTTTGCGCACTAGAGATATCGCAGTAAATGGTTGCGGTGCAGAATATCAGATTGTAACTGGTCAACCGTTTTTTCATGGAGTTGAGGTAGTCGCATGGATTAATCCTGAGGGGCAAAATATCCAGCAAAAGTTTGAGAATTACCTTAGCAAGTGTCATATTCAGGCTCGGGTCATGTTGAATGGAGTGCGTTGGACAGAGTGGACATATAAAAACAAGTTTGAACGTTCACTGTCATTTGGTAACATCTTTACCAACAAAAGCAAGCATTCTGGTGTATTTGTTCGCGTCAATGGCGTTTTGATGTTTACGCCTCATTGTAGTGCACCGTTCAACGTAGTTGTTGAAATTGACCAAAGCAAATCGCGACAGGTTTTACAAGCGAATCGCGATGGTTTGTTGTTCCAGTATCAGCCTGAACTGGAGAGCTTCGTTGCAGAACTGAATATCAATAAACAGAGTGCTCTCAGAGAAAAGCGGAGCAAGTCTACGACATTTGAGGGGACAGGCACGTTTATCTCAAAACGCACTGTCAAAAAGACAGCCGAAAAAGAGGTTGAAGAGTTTGAAGCAGTCCTCGTTGCCAATGGGCATAGTCCACTTGATATCGCGGTCAAAAACGCACTTATTAATCGTCCTGCTGCTTGGCGACACGAGAAAATGCTGGATGTTTTGAAAGAGGTTGGAATTGAGCAACCTGTTTTCGAAAATGTAGTCAAGCACAGCCGTGGTTTTGACATTGAAGAAGTCAGGGAAAAGTTGAAGATTGAGTTGTATAGCGTTGTTATTCACGATGACACTAGCAATCAGAAAGTTAGAAAAGTTATTGATTCTTATAGCCCAGCCAATTGGGATTTGCTCGGGGAAATTGGTAGTCGCTATGATAAGCGATATGGAGAAACCCGATCATTCAGGGCAGGCGTTGAGAAATATAAGCTTCTCACTTTATGGAAGGCAGCATGTGAGTTTTGCATAGGTTTATTGCAAAACACTTTACAGCATGGGAGTGAAGAAATTAACTGGGGAGTTGGTTGGATATTTAGTGATATTGCTTTAGCAGAACAGAAATCTGATGGAGGGGTTCGCTGGTTGTTGATAAACCCATGTTTACCTGATGGTACGATGAGGTTGTCAGTATCGGCGAAGCGGGATTTTATTAAGATGTTATCTGATGCGGCTCATGAGGTTACGCATATTGTTTATAGCGATCATGATGAGAGATTTGCCAACCTGTTAAACAGTTTGTTGGAAGAGGTTATGGCGAGTTTGTCGGAGGCGATTAACTATATGAAGGATGCCAAGGAAACGGCAGTATCACAACTATCGGTGGAAAACACGAACGCATGAGGAGCAATAATGAGTACTGTTAAAGAATTAGCGGATGAGATTAAACTGGTTTGTTTTTGTGGGAAGCATTTTACTGTTCGCGAGGGCTCCAAAATGGAAAGGGAGAACCCGAACTCATGCTTGGACGCACACGGTTGGATCAAAGTGTGGTTGGTTTTTTCACATTCGCACTGATGTTTTCCATAGTGATATTTCTGTTATTGCAGTGGTTCTTTCGCATGGAAGACCCTGAACCAAAAACGTTAAAAAAGGTAAGTAATGACAGTTCCTTACACCGAATTTCAACATCATTATCCTCCACGAACCGCTAACAAGGTTCCCTATAACAGCTCTGTTTACAAAATGTGGAAACGCTTGCCTGATGCTATCGGGCAATTCAAAATGGACGGAACTAACACCCAAGTTGTCGTTCATCCAGATCGACATATTGAGTTGTTTACACGTCATAAGTTGCTCCATACTGAGAAGCTCGATCCAGTCAGTAATTTTACCTTGCCTGATGTTTTGCAGGCACGTATACTCGACTTTACACCGAAAGACACTTTTACAGTGTATAATGCCGAGTTGTTACACCATAAAACAAAGATGGTAAAGAACACTCTTTACTTCTTTGATGTTCTGGTTTGGGACGGCCAGCATATGCTGGGAGTTCCTTACGGCGAACGTCATAAAATCATTTGGGAAATCCTGGATGGTAAACGTCTCCCGTTACATGAAAATATGATTGATGGTCAATTGGCTGTCGCTCACAACATTCTTGTGAAGGATTGGGATACTGCTTGGGAAGATGCCAAAAAGTCGCAGTATTGCGAAGGGCTTGTTTTGAAACGGTTTGGTTCCACAAGCGGTCTTCAGCTTGGTTTAAGCGAAAAAAACAATGGAAGTTTCATGGTAAAAGTGAGGAAACCAAAGAAGAATTATGTGTCGTAGGCAATTAATTGGGCAATTGTCAACTGATATTAATGGCAAAATCTTCTTGATTCTATTGCCCAGTTTGGTAGAATCGTTTTTGATAATAGGGGAATTTACGTAATAGGCGTAATTCCTTTATTACCAGCATTTTGGCATCTCGTTCATAGATGGATCATGGCGAGTGCGAAAATGGGGCAAAAACGGAGACAATTGCTGTCTCAAGGAGTGCAGATGAGCAGTGTAACGACTGGCAGTGTAACTGCTAAGCTAAAGGCACAGGAGAATATTGCGAAATTTCTCCAGCAAATCGAAAGTGCTAACGACGGCTGGGATGATGATCGGGACGAGGAATTCCCAATCGAAACTTTCGCTTCACGAGGGAAAGCTTATCAGCAGCAGGATGATAAGGATGGGGTCAATTCTCGTACTGGCAACGAATTGGTTGCCGAACACACCGCCCGTAAGCTAGCGATGCGTAAGCGTTTCAGCAGGTCTCAAGCACTTTTCTCCAAAGAGGAAGTTGCAGAGGATTCTGTTATCGAGGTTGTTGACTTGAACGACATTAATCGTCGTCTCAAATGGGGATATACCCCTTTGATTGAGGCTGCTGTTAAGGGCGATTATGATGAATGTCTGCGGCTTAAAGAGGCTCATGCTGATTTAACGCTGAGAGACAATAGCCATAAACAGGCTTGGCAAAAAGCCCGTGATCGCGGCTATGATGATATCGCAGACCTGTTAATTTGTTAATATAACGGGACTCTGAACCCTCTAACGCACTGGTACTCTGAGAGTGGCAACTTGCCACTCTCTTTTTTGTTGAAGGATCGCAGTTGGCCGTTCGATAATCAGGATATCTTGTGATATTGTTTTTGTTATAATGAGAGGGCAAAGAAAATGGGAAGCAAAAAGAGTCCAACACCGAAAGACGCTGAACTGCAAAATGCAGTCATTACACTGCTTGAATCAGGTGACGATACCGGATGTCAAGGCACCGTTGTAGTTAATGTCGAGGAGTTCTTACGGGTTCAATCTATGATTGAAGATAGGACCGGAGAAACGTTCGGCAGCGTTAGCGATGATAATACTTGCAACCATCCAGACGATGAAGAATTTGTTGACTTTGACGACGAAATTGACACGGATGAAGAATTTGTTGACACGGATGAAGAAATTGACGAAGAAAGCGAATTTGACGACGACGATGCAGCGTGAAAACGGGCGAGTAGCTCAGTCTGGGCCTTACGGCACTGCGTAAGCAGTAGAGCGTCAGTGTAAAACTGAAGGTCGATGGTCCGAATCCATCCTCGCCCAGTGAACGGCATGGCGTCTGCACGATTGCCCCTGAGAGCCCCAGGAACCTATCCTGGGGCTCTTCTTTTGGAATTCACAACACCGTTTAAGCGGAACAGATAAATGAAAACTCATAAATATCTAGTTTATCGTCAGGAAAATATGAGACCAGACCCTATATTGGTTATTGCTGAAACTGATGATAACATTCAAAATGACAAACAACTTGTAATTGCTTTGCAAGAGGGCATTACACAGTGGGCCGAAGCGACCGATGATGGCAAACGGCTTTATAAGTATGCTGGTGATGATATGAACATCGGGGATTTATCCGATGTCCGTATTGAAAGTTTTTTGCCATTTTGTAAGGGTATACACTCTTTGTCTTTTGAATCTTTAAGTATTGCACAGAATTGGGAATATGATACCAGTCTTTGCAATGAAATTGAAAAAGATTAAAAGTGTCAAAACGTAACACCACAATCCGTGACTGGTGGTATGAATACCTGCATATTCTCCAAAAGAATTCAGGAGCTGCCGATCTAACTCTTCTCAATCAATTGACTCATGATTTAATGGAATCAGGGGATGTGATTAGAGGTAGAAGTATGCCTCGTGATGGAGCAGGAGACCTGGCCTCAGAATGCGATAGACTTCGGGCTATTAGAGCATCACAACTATCTCGGGCACCAAGTGAAATATGAAAATACGCAAATTTTACGAGATTGAGGTTTCATATCCTACGGTTGCAAATCAAGCCTGGAATCGGTTTGATGATGCAATTGAAAAGGCGGCAGGAAGAGATCGTTCATCTTCTGGCTGCGGTTTCGGAGCAAGAGATATGCAATTTCTGTTTTGCTACGAAGATGCTGCTATAGCAGCTATTGAGAGAATTCGCAAGATTGACCCGTCAATTAAAGTGGAGTAACAATGGTTATTGGAATTACTGAACAATGGCATGACTATCAGCCTCAGTTATATTTTGTGGAAACACAATTTCTGGATAAATCAAATCCTATAGAGAGTGCGGTTTTGAACGCACTTCAGACAAAACAAGTTGTTGAAAAAGTTTATGTCGATGCCAGTGATTGGGGCAATCCTAACTCTGTTTTCAGAGGGGCAGAACCTCGTCCTATTAGCGAGGAAGCAAGGGTTGAATATGGCCCTGGCAATGTCCTCCACATATTTATTATCGCTACGGTTTTTCATGTTTGAGGGATAAAACTCTGACCGCCAATGATCGTGGGGTTAATCTCGGACCTGAAAAGTTCCATGAGGATAAAAGCTATCGTGATCTTATCATTGTAGCTATTAATAAGGTATTGCTAGAGGAGCATGGAGTTTCTTTGCAAGACTTTGACTGGGAAGAAACTTCCGATTTTGCCCTTTTGGTGTGATTCACAATATTAACACCGAGCAGTTACGCTATGAAAACAACAACTATTAATCTTCCTGATGGAAAGATTGTATTTGAGACAGAAAATGGTGGCGGCACCTATAGTAGTACCGTTTACCATAAAGACGTATCTGCATGTGATACTGACGGTTTTGATGTAGCAATGGAAGCTATGCACTCAACACTGTTGGCTTTAGTTGCGGCTGGCGTTAATCTTGATGGGCCTGAAGTAGCGAATGCTATTCAGGGAGTTGTAGATTTCATTGTTAATGAGTATGAGTATTAAATGAGAAAACATTCCTTAATTGATGCTCCCAACCTAGAAGACATAGCGTGTCTAAACTCTTGGCCAGAGGGAACTATTGGCCATGAAGAAGACAAAGTTCTATTGTCACAATTATTGGGGTTAATGCAAAAACATGGATTTGGACGTATTCCGCAACTATCTCAACAAATTGAAGATTTATGGCGAAACCCTGACAAGCGAAAAGAATACGCACAACATCGGGAATCGCGGCTTAAAATGCTGGAAGAGATGGATATATGATTGATAAATCAGGCACCATTCAAGATGTAGAAACGGCTCTCCATATCCTTGTCCATCTTGAAACTTCTTTTGCTACTATCAAAAAAGGTGCGCACTGTAATGGTCCTGAAATCACAATTGATCCTAATGCACAGGTAGATACATTTCAATTCAAAAAGCCTCCTTTGGGATTTTCAAAGAGTGGACAAATCACAGTCGGTAATAAGATTTTCATTACACCGATTTTGATTAGAGAACGCAAGAACAAATATAGCTGGCAATGGAAGATTTCTCAGTCCAAAATCATCAAAATTAATACAGACTCATTTTATGAGGATGTTATTGA
>Ga0302221_10000791_pt1 | contig 21357 bp, 2 predicted proteins | sample II_Palsa_E2_1_FD_193517 | JGI IMG/M metagenome (GOLD analysis project Ga0302221, IMG submission 193517) | Peat permafrost microbial communities from Stordalen Mire near Abisko, Sweden - II_Palsa_E2_1 | ecosystem: Environmental > Terrestrial > Soil > Palsa > Peat permafrost | place: Sweden... | reverse complement strand
AAGCAAATTAAGGCACTAAATTATGCCGGCGCTTAGCTAAACTCCTTTAAAGATATAATGCTTAGCTCGTGTTATTACTTAGCATAAGGCAAGTTAAGCCGCGTAAGGAGTTTACTCTAGTAAAATGGATTAAGTCGGTTAATAAGAATAAGATTTACTAGTAAAGGGGTATATAATTAATCTATAAAGAAGGGTATCGGTGCCTATTACAAGCCACGACACTCTTAGCTTATATTATACTATAAAAGTTTAAACGCATATTCCTAAAAATGCTTAAAGAGTGCTTAATTACTAGCTTTAACTATAAATTATTAGCTTTAATAACATTATATTAACTAATTTAAGTTATAATACAAAAATATACAAATAATTAAGTCTTTAAAGGCATAAGGCGCCGGGGTAGTAGTTTTCATGCGTCGCTTAAAGCTACTAACTAGTTTACTAGCTTAAGGGAAACTAACTTACAAGTTAAAGGGGGAAGAGGGGTTAAAAGAAGGTGTATTAGGCAAAATACTACAAAGTAACAAACTTTTCTTATATTGCAAGTATTGCAATATTAACTATTATTTAGTAACTTGCATAGTTATTTGCTTTAATAGTTTTATTATATTATATAGCTTTCTAAAACAATTTGTAGTAAATAATACGCCTTAAATACTAACTTGTAGCCGGTAAGACTATCCGCTAATATAATTTAAGCTAACCCCTTTTTTTTTAGCTTTTTAAATACTTTCCCCTCAATCCTCTAAAATATAAAAGTCTCCGGGGTAACGTCTTTAACATAACTTAATTGACTATTAACTTCCTTTAATAGAGATAAGGTATCTTAACCCAAAAGCCCCAAGAGATTATAGCTTTTTAATACTTGTAAAAGTCCGGATTCTTTTAGCTTAAATTGCTACGAGACCTCAAAATTAAGTAATATATTAATAACTAAATAGATTCTTTTTAAGTAAGTTAGCATTTATATGCTATAAACGCTTTTAATAAACTTATATGCCGTTTATTTCTCCTTGCCCTTTAATTTTATAAAGTCGAATTTATAAATAAGATAATAGTAAAAGGTAGTTTTATTTCTATTAATTATAAGATAATAGCTATAAATTTGTACTATTTTATAATTATATAAAATTAAGAAGGCGAGTATTTCCTAGTAAAGCTCTTATTCACGTTTTATAAGTCTAAAAAGTTCGATTAATACCTCTTATTACAAGTGTTATATTATAAGCATTTTATTAATCGGCGATATCGAAAGCTATAGCGCTACACTTTACTTTGCATATTAAGAATAAGAAGTACATTTGCTAAGTAGCTATAAAATAAGATATAAAAGTATTCGGAATATCGCTAATAAAAGGCTTAAGCTTTTCGAGTTAATCGTCTATAAACGCAAACCGTCCAAACCCTATAAAATAATCAAGTTATAAGCAAGTACTATAAAAAGATTCGGCGCAATTTTAGCCTTTATTAACACTTTTATTTAAAGGCTTAAGATATTTAGCATTATTAATCTTTAAGACTTTAGGGTATAAACATATTAGTAAGGAAATGTCTCGAATAACTATAGCTTTATTTTTCCCTCGTATGCCCTCGCAAGTTTCGTAAAACAAATTATTATAAAATAATATATTTTAAGGGATTAATTGTCTTACGTTAAGTAAAGTTTAATAAAGTATCTTGCTTGCATTTATAATACTTAAGTCGAACTTGCTTATAAAGCTACCCTTAGTTGCAAGTATAATCTTATAGCTTAAACGCGTATAAGGGGTACTTTTAGCTTCCCTCGGCTTTTAATTGCTAAGTATAATTAAATTAAGTGCAATAAAGCTAGCTTCCGATTATTTACTAAAAAGAGAAGACGACGACTTCTTCTTTATAAGTAAGTAATTTAACCTTATTTCTATAACTTAAAGTATCTTATTATAATTTTCGAAATCTCTTTTAATTTATTTGTTTTAATTAAAATATTCTTTAAGCTAGTATCCCTCTTTGCTTTAATAATAAATTAAATTAGTTTTATTATTGTTAATGCTACTTATTGCTCTCTAGTTAAATATATCTTTAATAGCAAGAGATGTTTATCGTTGCTTTTAAAGGGGCTCAAATAAAGCAAGACCGGATAAACTTTTAAGTTTTTGTAATTGTTTTCGTTTTCGTTTTTTAGCTTATAAAAAATTAACTTAAGTTAGCTTTATAGTATACTAAAAAGGGAGAGCTATACCTCTTTACCGGGAGTATTGCTAGTTAAGGAAAGAAGTAAGAGCTTAAGTTTAGTGTTTATATTTTTAAGTGCAATTTGTTATAAGCATATGCTTTTATAAGAAGAAAGTTATAATTGCTCTTTTTTAATATCTTATAGCCGCATCCTTATTAATAATTAATTAAAACACGCAATAAGTATAAATAGCTTACTTACTTTTATTTTTTGTACTAAGTCTTATCGCTTAACTTTTTAAATATTTCGGTTTGCTTAACGCAGGGCTATATTAATTAGAAAGGGAGGGGGGTAAAAAGTGGGTTTATATTACTATTAAGTTAATAGACGGAGGTAAATAAAAGAGTTAAAAGGTATAAGCAAGATATAATATAATTAATAAGTAATAATGCGCTAGCGCTTTAAGTTAAAAGTTTATAAACTAATATCTTCCCCTTATAAATTATTTAAGATTAGCCGTTAAGAATATAAGGTCGAAGTCGGTGCTAAGAATATAAGGCTTATAAGTTAAGATAAAAAAAGTTAAGGATTATAGTGCAAAGCTATAGCATAAAACGTCATTTGACGCTATGCCAAATAAAGATTAATCTACAACTAGCGTATCTTTGCTAGCCGATAACTGCTACTTAGTATTAACTACTTTAATAATCCGGAGCTCGCGACGCTTATTTAGTTTGCTTGCCCGTTAAGCAAAGAATATTAATTAGTTTACTATAAAGCGCTATCTTAATTAATCGATTGCCTTTTAAATAGTTGCAGTTTACTATTTAGTGTAATTGTAAGCTTTAGTTGGCGGCTTTACTAAAGTAATATAAAGCTCTTATTCCGCCGACAAAAAAGCCTTAAATTTTGGTATTCCCTAGTACGTCCCGCCACACTTAAGGCTATAAAACCAGCAATTAAAAAGTGAAAAACAAACGCTAAAACCCATCGTGCGACGGTCCGAAACTCTTTATAAGCAATAGAAATATTATAATGTTCTTTGACTAGTATTATTTAGCGTTTGTCAATCGCTAAGAATCGTTAATAAGTGCATTGCTAATCCGCTACCAAGTCAAATTCCGACTTATAAAAATATGTATACTAGATAAAAATAAGACTTTCTTTAATGGAATTATAAAGCTAATTGAGCTTATTCTTGTAATAAACTTTATATTAAAATCCGACTATAGCGTATTTTGATGCACTTATTCTAATATTAGCTTAAATGCATTATTTAAAGTTTTAGTATTCTTAAATAACAAATTAGTGCGCTATACTAGACATAAGCACTCTAGCAAGCTAGAGCACTATTTTAAGAACGAGTTGTCGGATAAAGGTTCTGCTATCGGACATAGCTTAATCCGTATTAAATGCTAAGCTGCACTTGCAGCCGAAAAGCTGCGAGAACGGGAGCTAATCTTATTGCCTTTAAACCTTTTACTTCGGCCTAAGATCCTTCTTTTATATCGTTACTAATATGCTTAAACCGAGACTAGTTCGATAGTCGGTTTGCGAAATTGACGACAATTTGTAAATTATTGGAGATGTGCTTCTTCTCTCTTATACGACTATTAAGCTGTCGTTTAATTATTTTTAAAGCAATAGTAAAAACGCGTTTTATACCTTATCCGAGCTAAACTACTTAAAGCACTAAACTCGCTTACTCTCTTTTACTAGCTTAATATAGTTAATTTATAATACTAGTAACTATTATGCAATATAGCAATTTAGTAAAGCGTTTTTAAAAGTATAAGTCTTAAGCACTTTAAGCAAAACACTTAAATATATTATATTAAACTATTTATATAACCCCGCAAACGGCTTTAACCTAACATTTTTAACCCCTTGCGTCTTATATTATAAAGAATATAATAATTGATATTACTTCTTTACAAGTTAAGTGCTAAAGGATACTCTAAAAAAGGCTTAGCTAAGTATAGACAAGGCAACGAAGTAAGCGTATATTAGACAAGTTATAAAAATTTGCAAAGAGTTAATATAAAGAAGGAATAATAAGATATGTAATATTAATAAGGGTAGCTTATTAAAGGATTAAATAAAACCTCCTCGAGTATTTAATAAATATTTATATAAAATATTACTTTAATATTGCAAAAAACTAAAGATAAAATGCGATGCTTTTATATTATATTATTATAATATAAGACCGAAGAATACTATTGTTAATTTAAGAGAAAGTTACAAAGTTAGACTTATTAATTAGGAAGTAACCGGATTTATTTTTAAAGAATAAATTAAGACAAAGTTTTGCATTTACTAAGGTATAAATTTCGACTTCTTAGATAACGATATAAAGAGCAAAGATTAAAGATAGCAAGTTTAGCTTTAGCTAGCATAAGAGGGTTTTTTTAAGGTTATAAAAGCATAAAAGAGCCAATTTTCGAAGGCAAGGAGTATAAGTATAATAGAATTTACACTTAAGATTGCGTTATATTAAAGATATACGTATTAGATTAAATATTATTTTATAAATTTAACAAATATTTTAAAAGCTTATATATAAATAAAAGAGATATAAGGTAAACAAAGATATTACTATTCGCTATTTGTAAAACAAATAAAGCTTAAAGCTATTTTATAAGCTTTAACACTTTATTATATAAGGTTTATTATCTAATAACTAGTATATCTTTACTTAAAGTATGCAAAAGCCGTCGAAGATCTTGCAAAATTGTAAAATAGCAAAGAACTTTTAAAGTAATATAAGGAATTAGTTAATAGTTTTATTTGTAAATATAATACTTATAACTTATATGACCTCTTTAAGCAATATTCTTATCGTTCTTATATATCTTAGTTTCTCCTTTCTTATTACTTACTTGCCCCGTATAAGTTATAACGCTAAAAAGGTTATTATACTTACAAGAACAATTTTACAAGTTAATAAGCTAAATTAATATAAAGGCAGCTATAATATTTAATAAAATTTAATTACTCTATATTTAATACTTTTAATTGTTAATAGTAATTTATAAAATAAGGCATATTAGAAGGTAGCTCAAGTTGCAAAAGACTACTATCTTTATAGCTAGCAAGCGCATTAAATAAACAAATGTTATATGCTATATTAAGAAGGAAGTGCTACTACGTCCGTCTTAAATTGCAAATTAAGTTAGCGCTAGCTGCACAAGATTACTTGCAAGGTAAAGCCTTTACGCTACCTAACAAGAGCTAAAAGAATGCTAGCTATATATGTCGCTTAAAGCCGAAAATATATAGCTTTAAAGGGGCTATTAGTAGTTGATTTGTTTTATATTTACTATTGCTCGGCATGTATTATCGTCCCGTTTTGCGATAATGGTATAATACGAGACGATATAAGTTAGCGTTTAAATAGCCGTATAACACGTGCGATGTAATTAGTGCTTACTTACAAAAAAACTAATTACCACACTTTATAAGTAAGTAAAAAGGGAATTTGACATAATTTAATAAATCAAATAATTACTATACTTATTAATACCTTAGCCTCAAGTATAATACTACTATATAAAGTACACTCTCGGCTTTAAAGGGTTTGTCGGGCTACTTCGGTATTGTCGCTAAGCAAAATTAAATTATATAATTAATCTTTAAGACTTAATAGTAAATAGTATAAGCTAAGTATAAATTAGGATTAGTTTACTAATCACGTGCATTGCAGCTAATATCGCGTTTCTTAGAAGTTGCCGACGAAATAATAATAGATGTTTGCGTTAAAGCTTGCTTTAATAATAGTTGTCTTACTAGCTATAATGCTTTATGCTCTTAAGTTTCTTAAAGTCTTCTTCTCTAGAACGGCGACGTCGTTTACTCTTTATATTATAGCTGTTATTGCTTACTTAGTTATTACAAATTTAATTATATATATCTTCTTTTTAATAGTTTCTCCTTTTACTTGCAAATTAAACCTACAAATATAGCATTATATAAAGGAGCTTTACTTATATATATCTTAGCAAAGTGTATAGCTATATATAGCGCTAGCAAATAAGGAAGAGCTTATAGCTAAAGACTTACTAGTGATCGATATTAAAGTTGGCAAGCCGCCTCTTAACCTTAGCTTAAGTTATTTATAAGAGAGTCGACTTAGTAGAATCTAAGTGCTAAAAAGCAAATTCTTTAATAAGATTAACTAAGCTATAACAAAGGTAGACGTTCTCTTTAATATAAATGCTATTAACTTATAATTATAATAAGCTTTTATGCGATTATCGCTTTAACTTAACGCTTAGCTAAAGGTGCCGGTTATAAGACTAAGTATACTCTATAATAAGGCTAAGCCGAGACTAGATGCTTAAGCGGCTTTAAGAGTTAAGGAAGATAGCAAATTCAAGATTATCTAAATCTTTAACACGCGTATAATTACTAGTATTAAGGTATGCAAAGATGCTATTAATACTTATAAGAAGAATTTGCTAAAGAGCAAGGCTAACCCACTTATAATACACTTTATTAGAAAGATTTTAGATATCGAGAGCTAGACCTTATAATTCTTATTAAAAATTAGTTGCATTATAACATCTTTAATAGCTAATTTGCCCTCTTTAAAGTAATTACTCTTATTATTAAGCGTTTAATCTTATTTGTAGCTATCTTTGGCAATTATAATAGTAAAAGCATTTATGCATTATTATATAAGTAACTTCTTTTATAAAGTAGCAAATATATAAAGCAAGCAATTAATAATATACTCAAAGTTATTACACTCTTGCAAACGATATAAACTACTTTAATAGTTATATAATCCTAATAAGCTAAGTCTTAAAAATAATAGCTATTTATTCTTATTAACTAGATTATAAGTATAGCACAAATGTTAATACTTCAAAATTTTCCTTTTAGCCTTTATAAGTTAAGCTTAAAGCAAGTCGATAGTATAAGTAACTTTTACTTTTAAGTCTTAGCTCTTGCCCCGTTATAGCTCTTATTATCGACTTTATATTTCTTAAATTTGCACAATTAAATATTAAGCAAGATATATAATCTTAACTATAACCTTATTAAGCAAAGCTAAATTAATTATTTTATAAATACTTTTTAAGCGTAATAAAGCGCGCGTAAGAAGGATAATAACAATAACCGCTTTTATTTATCTTTAGCCTTCTTATATATCCCTTTTCCCGAGTTTAAAGACTACTATCTTAGTATATATAATAGCTATTAAAGGGAACTTACTAAGGGCCTTAGCTTTAATTCCTATTTTTATAACGCTTTAGTTAAAGGAGGCATATTAGCATTAAGCTATAAGCATAATCACAGAAATGACTTTTGCGCTTTATTACTATAATAAACGTAGTAAGATAGCGACAAAACCCTTTAGCTTAGCCCTTAACTATATTATAAAAGTAATAATAAGTTTAAAGGATATTATTTATATAGCAAAAAGCGATTTTACCGACAAACGCGGGTTTAAGAACTCGATACAAATACCGGGAGCTTAAAAACTTAAAAGCGAGTCGAATATGCTATAAATAAAGTTAATAAGCTAGTGCTTATAAAAAGTAAAGCGGTAATTAATCCCTTTAAAGAAGAAGATAAAGGCAAAAGCTATAAAGTAAATTAAAGCTAATATCGCTACTTAATATAGCAAAAAGTATAAGGAGACTACTAAGTAGCTATAAGACTCTTTATAATACTCGGGCAATTTAAGAGTTTTATATTTAAGAAAGTTGTTAATTTGAACAATTATACTTGCTTAATTTTAGTAATAAATTAGTAGCCTTTTGTTTAATTTTCGAGGAGGTAAAGGAAAAGAATAATATTCCCCTTATACTTTTTTAGTTACTTAAATAAAATAATAAAAAGTAAATACAAATATGCAACCACTTATAAAGATTAATTATTATTAAATTAATTCCTTTTAGCAAGGTATATATATTTTAAGCTTCTTCCGATATCGTCTTAATAAAGCAAGCCTTATACTTTATTAAGCTACTCGTTAATGTTATCTTTCCTTATTAGCTCTTTTATTTCTCCTTATAATATATTAGCGTCCTCCTCCCGGCTTTAACCTCGAAGCTAACCCTTTAAAACATTTATAAATTTAAAGACTTAAGAATGTTATATTCCTTACTAATCCACAATTATTTGTATCATTTCTTATATAATTTGCTTTGCTACTAAAGTCTTCCTTTAATTAAATTAATTACAAGAAACGATTTTTAAAGATTTTATCCTCTCGACAATTCTCTTAGCATATATCTTATATTCTTAAAGTAGCAAAAGGACTTTTAGCGCTATCTCCTCCGCTTTATTATAGCATCCTTATTTATTTAAATTATATGCTAAGTTAAGTATTACCTGCGGGGTCGAGAGTTTAAGAATGCCTTTAAATTAAGCAAGGAGATCTCGAAGAAGCTATTCTTTTTTAAGATAATTTGTAATCTTATATACGCGCTTTATATAATCGAGACAAACAAATATAGCAAGTCGACTAAATGTTTCGAGTTTACTATTAAAAGTATTAGTAATGCATTTCTAAATTTGTGCTATAGCTTAATTAAAAGATTCCAAGTTAAGTTTATTAAAAAGCTAACATATTTGACTTTAAAGATGCCCCTTCTTAGTAACTTTTGCAAATATTCTTTTAATAAAGTTATAAAGAAAGGAAGTTACTTTAAAGAGCCCGGTTTATATAAGGTAAATAAATACTTTAAGAAAGTAAGCTAAAGTTTAAGGATACTCGGCTCGAAGGATTTGTTTAATAAGAGCAAAGGCTTTAAAAAGTGCGTAGCGAAACTCGATATGCAATCTCTTTTTTATAAGTATAATAGTAATAAAGTAATATAAGTCGAAATTGTTATATAAGTTATTTTATAACTTGGCGCTATTTAAAGTGAAAAGGGTCTTATAGTCGTCTAAAATCATATTTTAATAAAAGTTTTCGAAATATACTTTAATATTATAAAATAGATTCTTAAAAACTAATAAAGCTTAAAGTGAAGATAATATACTTGCTATAATTAAGTTTGCTTCGATACTTGCTTTAGCCGGGTCTAGCATTAAATAAAGGTCCTTTATTTAATAGCAAAAGAGCATATCTTTAATATAGCTATCGAAATATAGCATATTAATTATATTTAGCTATTTTATTTTAATTAAATTATTTGCAGCTAGCTTTAATAAGGCTTTCGGGTTAAGAGTTTTAATTAATAGCGTGTTATTTATATTTATATATTATATCTCTTTTACTTGCTTATAACTAAGCATTAATCGTTTAAGTTTATAAGTATTAATATTACTAGTAATTAGCGCAAGCAAGGAGTTTGTAGCTTATCCGATTTGAGATTGCTAGCTAAGTTAAAATTGATAAGGGATAAAGTTTCGGAAATATATATAAAAGGTTTATAAGATTTTGTCGCTTAAGCTATTTTAGCCTTCTTCTTTGCATTTATTAATAATGCTAAGGTCTCGAAGGAATTAAATTACTTTAATAAACATGTCCCCTTTAATTAGCATATATTACTCTTAGCTTTTCGAAGACTTAGAAATTTTTTTAATAATAAATAATAAAACTTATATAAAGTTACTAGGTTTTTTAAAAAGGAGAATTATATATCTAAAATATAAAGCTTATATAAATCTATAATATCTTCGACCGACTCTTATTTAGCTTATTACTTTCTTCCGAGTAATATTAGGGTTATACGTCCTTAATTCACAAATTATAGCAATAATAGTAGCGATGCTACCATTTTTAGTTATAAAATATCGCTACTTTATAATATTAAGCTTTAAGATAAGATTATAATATAAAGTTATTAAGAATTTCTATAAAGCCTAGTTAAGTTTGCGACATATTTTTATATTACACGTATATTTGTAATAATTTACTAAAAACTAAATTTGTAAAAGACTATAATAGTTTTGTTTAAGTGCTTTTACATCTCTCTTATAAATGCTAATGTCTTTAGATTTAATTAACTATAATAAACCGAGTTTAGATATTCGGAATTCTTGTCTTTAAGCAATAAATTCTTGACTTAAAGTAGTAGCTCGGATCTTAAATCCTTGTTATTAAATATTATATTCTCTTATAAGGCTATAATTTTAATAAGGTTATTATGCGATCTTTAAGATAGCTTTAAGAGACCCCGTTAAGACTTTTTAATTTATTATGCGCAATTAGCTTACAAAGTTCTCCTAATAAGCTAAGCGAAATTACCTTATCGTTAGTAAGTAATTCCTTTAAAGTATAATACTTTAACTAGAAGCATATATCCTCGCTAACTTGTTAATTTATTATAAAGGTAAAGAGATAAATTAAGCTAAAGTCTGCCTCGGATCTAAAATAAGGAATCTTTGCTTTAAGCGTAAACTATTATTAAGGATATCTTAAAGCTTGCAAAAATGACAAATCGACTATATAGCTTAAGCTTTAAGCCGGCATATATAGCATACTTCCGCTCTTATTAAGTAGCGCAAAGTGCTTTATATTATAAGTAATCTTGTGCAGCTAGCACTAACTTAATTTGCAATTTTAAGAGGGATGCAGTAATCTTTTGCGTCCTTATGTCCTGCTTTCCTTGCATCCTTGCGTCCCTCTTAAATTGCAAATTAAGTTAGCGTAAACGCTACGCTAAGGAGTGTTATATATAAAATTTGTAAGCGCACTTTAAGGGCTATATAAGGCTAGCTAATAGGAAATATACAAAATAGTATAAAACAATTTCTTTTTTAAGTAATGCTAATATATATAAATAAGACAAATAGCGCTTTTTGCATAATATTATTTAAGCATTTATCTCTTCGAGTTTTAATTTATTAGCTTATAATAATGATTTCTTAAGATATTATATAGCTTATAAGCGAAATGTTTAATTGTAGCTCGATATGCATATAAGCTAATACTCGATAAGATGCTTTAAGTTGTATAGCACTATTATTTAAAATTATATTACAAACGCGTAGGACTATTTTAATCGCTAATGCATTATATAGCGCGGGCTAAAAAGGCTATAATAAATTTAAAAACTTGGGACTTTTAAGCGCTTCCTTTTAGCTAATATTAAAATATTACACTTTATACTCTTATAAAGTAATGCATATCTTTCCACATTAGTATTAATAGTATTTTTTAAGCCTAATCCGTTTTAAGAGACTAGCACTATAAATATAAAGCAAGTTTCTTGCACTAGTATCTTTATTAAGAATTATAAGGTCCTTAGTCTTTGTTACTTAATAATAAAGTAATTTTAATTTTAATTAATAAGAGCTAAATAGATATCTTCGATTAAATAAGACAATTAAATAAGAAGCCGATATATAGTTTATTATAAGATAAATATATGCAACCCCTTATAAGGGTAAGAATTTCTCTTTAAGTTTAATTATTACTTCCTTTTATATTTAAACTCTTTAAGCAACTTTTAAAGCTTTTTACTTTTATATATATCCTATTTGTCAAGTATATTAAAGCCTGTCGTTCTTATTATTAGCAATAGCTTATTAACACTTTCTAACGATAATAGCATATAACAAGAATAGTTCTTTACTAATTTTGCTAATCTCGGATGCTTAAGCCTCGATCTTAGACTTCTTATTCTTAAGCTTTACCCGCATATTTACTGTTATTTAAAGTTATTTTACTATTAACTTAAATGTTTATATTCTTTTGCTATATTTATTTGAGTTAATTATATTTGGTTATAAACGTATTTGCAAGTACTTATAAAGATTGCTTAAGACTTATTATAATAAGAATCCCCTTTTATTTAAATAAGAGAACCCGCTTTCTAATAATAAGTAGCTTTAACTATTTACCTTTGATATTGCAAAGATATATATAATATATTTATATTATAAATATCTTTTTAAAGTTTTGCCTAAAACGCTTGCTCCTCTTTTATTATTACTAACTTGGCCTTATCGTTAAACCGGTTAAGAAATAATTATTTAAATAGCCGAGATGCAAATAAAAAGGCTTTATATTACATGCTTTAAAATAAGAGCTTTTTCTTATAATATAAAGGCTATCGGCTTATATTTCAGCATCATTTTTAAGCTAAAGAATTTAGCAATTAAGAGGACGTTTCTATTTCTTACTTTAGCAAATCTTTGCAAATTCTTAAAGAATTGCTCGATAAGTGTTATACCGAGTATATAAAGCTTATTTAAGGCGAAACTTATCTTTATAAGCATTAAAATAATACTTAAATAAAGTTTATAGTGTCGAAAATAAGATATATGTCGACTATTATTTTTAATAAGAGTAAAAAAAAGAGAGCTACTAAAAGATGTTAAAGACTTCTTTAACTTAGTATCTTAAAAGTAGTATTCCAATCGTGGGACTCTTTATTAACGGGGTTACTTGCTATATAAACCTCTTAAAACTAAAAAATCGAGTTTAAGCTTAGCTATTACTAATTATTTTAGTTTAAATATTTATATCTTTAGTCTTTTTACTATTAACAAAGCTAGCTTAAAGAGCTTATTTAATAAGCTTTTAAGTTGCTATATTATTCTTTTAAAAGACATTAACGCTATTAGTTTTAATCGAGACGCTAACAAGAACGCTTACTAAATTATAACTAGCTTTCTCTCTTAATAAAGCAAATTTGCTTCTAAAAAGGTGTCTTTATTCGCTCTTTTAAACGTTATTAATAATATAAGGTTATAAGAAAGTCGAATCTTAATTATAATTATTAACTATATTATACACCTTAATAAAGCACTTATATAACTTGGCCGAGTAAATAAAAAGGTTAAGCTTAAGCTTACTAATAATAAAATGACAGCTAACCTCTTTTGTCTTGTCTTTAAGCCCGTATAAGAGGACGTCGCTCTTTTAAAGGACGCTTAATTAAGAGAGAATAGAAAAGTTTATAAAACTGTAATAAGTTAAAGGGAAAAGGCTAAAAAAGTTAAGCGGTTAGCAAAAAAGTTTACTATTAAGGTGCTAAAGCTAAAATTTTCTCGTTTCTTTTAAAATATAAGAAATTACTAAAAGAAGCTATTAATAATATAAAGCCACTTATCTCGAAGCTTATCGGAGCAAAGTCGAAGCTATCGAAGTCCGAGGACGCTAAGCTTAAAGATGCTTAATTAATATAAATTTAACAAAGTATAAACAAAAACTTTGCTAACGATTTATTTAAATAAAATAAGGAATCTTTAACGACAAAAGTCTTAACCGAGATAGCTTAAACCTCCTTGCCCTTTATATTACCGAGTAGCCCGAATCCGTTACTCTTTAAGTGCTTTAATACCTCGAGCAATGCTTAAAAGTTAATTAAAGCTATTATAAATATAGAAATAGCCTTTAATTGTGCCCCGAATTACACTTGCTTTTATATACCCCCCGAGGATGCTTTAAAAGCAACTTTAACCGAGCCTTATTTGCTAGCTCCTAGTTATATATTTCCGGCAAACTAGCTATTAGCACAAGTCGCAACTACTAAGCACGTTTAATAATTTTTAGACATTTTCAAGTCTCTTAGTATTTAATAAGGGTCTTTACTAAAATTGCTAAACTTAGCTAAAGTAGCCGAAAGTGCGAAAACTAATGCTCGAGAATAGCTTAAGATAACTTTAGCTTTTAAGCTAAAATTTAAGATCATAAATAAAGTATATATCTCTAATAAAGTAATTAGACTCTAGCTAATAATTTATTTAAGTAAAATAAAAAAGAGTTTAAATATAAGATTTAAAAATCTTTAATAGCAAAAGTAAATACGCTAAATAAATACGTATTTATTATATATACGCGGAATAGCAAGTGATACTTACTTTTAAATATGCTTTTATATTAATAAGCTTTTAAATAAATATACTAAAGACTCGACTTTTTATATTAATATCAAATTAAACAAGCTCCGAGACATCTTAAAAGAGGTTTTAAAAGATGTTTATAGTATAAGTTTAATAAAAAAAAGCTAATAGTAAGTCTTTTCTTGTAAGAATTAACCTTTTATTAAGTTAAGTATAAGTCGAGCAATATCTTTTATATTATTACCTTCCCGAATTTAAATTATATTAAAGTACTCTTTATACGGACATAACGCTTAAAAAGCACCTCGATTTGTTAATCGATTATATAAAAAAGATTTATACTCTTATAACCGAGCGTCTCTTCCCTTTCTTATAGCATAATAAGATTATATAAAATTTACTTTAAGCCCTTTTTAAGCTAAATACCCCGGTTTATATTACTTGTTTCGGTATAAAAAAACTGTAATATATTATATATAATTCTTTTAAAGAGAAGATTAATAAGGCAAAAAGAAGTATTTTAGTATAAATTGCTAATTTTTCGACTTTAATAGTAAAATAATTAGCAAGGCCTTTGTTAAGCTAGTTATTCTGAAATTCCGGGGGATAAAGCATATTAATACTTTATTAGCTTTCCCTCTTAAGTACTATTTAAGCGAGAAACAAGTTAAGTTTAACCTTGTTAAATGTAATCGAAAGTTTGTTTGCTTAATCGGGACTTATTACTATTATTATTAAAGTAAAGCATTTTTAATATATTAAAGAAAACCGGCAAGGTTTTCCGTCGATAATCGAGTTATAATTAATACCGATTTCTTTTAAAAGATAAATTTAAATTACTCTTAGCTATATACTAACTTAGCTAAGACGAGGCTAAAGAATAGCTTATTAGTAATATATATAAGCGGGCTGCCGCCGTTACTCCCGGGATAGCTACCTTATAACCAAGTCAAAAGTGATAATATTAAACTAGAGGATTTAATAGAGGGCGATTTCCTTATTTGTTATCCGATAGTGCTCGGTTTTAGTTTTAGCAATAAGCTATAAGGTAAGTCCCTCTCCCTCTTATATTATAATATATATTCGACTAATTTTTAATATATAGCGGAATTTGCTATTGCTAATATTAAAGATATTAAGTAATTACTTTTACTTTATACTTGTTTGTCGATACTTGATAAGCAAAGAGATATTATTATAGCTCTCGTCGAGGCTTGCCTTAACTTTAGCGTAATATTTAATAACTTTGTCGTAAGAAAGGGGAAGAGTCTTAATATACTTTTATAATAAGGCTTTATACCGTTTCTTTTCGCGTAAAAGACTAATATATAAAAGTAGCTTACTAAGAGTCGGGAAAACTTTTATAGCAAAAGCAATATTTAAGCACTTAAAGAGGCCCCTTTATTTAGTAGGTTTTTTTGTCTTATATCTTATAAAGTATAAGTTTAATCGACTAAATTTCTATTAAAGAATTACTTCGCAACACAACAAAACTCGAAGACCGGCTCTCTCGAATCTTTAAGACTACTAGCTATTAAAACGCAATTCTTCTTTTAAACGAAGCAAATGTCTTTCTTAAGAGGCATACGCTTAATAATTTAACTTGCAATAGCCTTGTCTTTATATTCCTTTACAAATTAGAATATTATAAGGGAATATTATTCTTAATAATAAACTAAGTAGCGCAATTTGATAAAGCGATTTTAAGCCGAATTTATATCTTATTAAGATATAAAAGCTTAAATAAAGTTGCAAGCAAGCAAGTTTAAAAAAACTTCCTTTCTCGGGCAGCTACTTTTTCCGGAGATGTAAACGTTATAAATAAAGAGCTAAAAGAATTAGCTATTTACAAGTTAAACGGCTAGCAAGTAAGTTACCTTTTAAATCCTTAGCCTTCGTCTTACTAGTATCCTTTTTAGATAAAGAATATTATATTTGTAGCTTAAGCTTTCGCGAGAAAAGAGAAGTGTAAAATAAGACTTTTATATGCAAAGAAAGCTATAAAGGCAAATAAGAAGTTTTTCGAGGAGTTTTATAAGAAAGATTATATAAATGCTAATTATAGTTAGCTATATTTTATAAAAGGAGTGTTATAGTTACAAATAAACTTAAGAAAGTCTACTAAATTGCAAATATAAGTTATCTTTTATTTCTTTAAACTTTAAGTTTATAATATTTCGGCTAAAAAAGATATGCGTTAATAAGGAATATATAGCTAAGCATTATACTATCTTAATCAATTTTTTACTTTTATAAGACTACAAGCTATATAAGCGCAATATTAACTTGTATGTAATTTTTAAGGGTTATAAGGGTCTCTCTTCTTATTATATATAAGAGCCTTTACTTTCTTAAGTTTGTTTTTAAACGATAATCTTACTTTTGTCTTAATTCTTAGCTAATTGCTCTTTAATCACTTTAATAACTTATAGCGTTAACGTCGGCTAACTAACTTATAATAGCTAATTAGCTACCCTTAGCCCTTAAACCTTAAAAGAAACTTACTTTTATCATTTTATTATATATAATAGCTAACTTATTATTATTAAAAGAAGCTTACCCTTTTAGCAATTTTTACTATATACGACTTAAAGTTTATATTATTAGTTATTAAACGTTTAACTTGCTCTTTAACTTCCTTGTTATCCTTAAAACTAAAACGATTACTTAAATTAGCATCTTACCCTTATTGCTATATACTATTTTATTTTTATTTTTATTTAGGATCAAAAATCTCTTTAAAAGTGTTAATAACCCCGCTTTAGTCTAATTTGTTGCGCTAGCTATAAGGCGCTATTTTCGACTCTTTGTTAACCTTTACTCCTTTTAGCAATATAAACTAGCAAGTCTTCTTATAATTAAAATTATAAGTCTAAAAAATGTTATAATAATTTTGCTTATTATTTTAATTTTAAAGTTAAAAAATCCCGACTTTAAAGAGTGTCTTATAACTTATTTGCTTAATAAACCCGCGAGAGTTATTATTACTATTAATATATATTTTAAGGTTATAAAGGTTAATAAATAGTTATTAAGCATTTATAATAAGATTTAAAGAGGCTTATTTAGCTTTTTAAGTAAACTTAGTCTAATTAATATTTCCGGAGTCGATATTTAAGTCACGTATATTAATATTACTAATAAATGCTATTAAATAACATATGCTATCTTATATATTTAAACTTGCTTAGTTATATTCCTTAATAATCACGTATTTTTGCCTTATTTTTTCTTAGACTTTATTATGCCTATTTTCGAAAATTTATATATTAGCTTATGCAAGACAAAGAAGGCTATCCGTTATAAGCACCTTAAGGCTTACTTGCTTTAAAGAAGATACTAAGAGTTATTTTAAAATATTATAAGAGCTCTTTATCTAAAATAATATAACTTTAAGATTTAAGCTACTAATGCTATAAATAAAGGAGTCTTTATAGTCTCGGGACAAGCTATAGTTATTTTAACTAAAATCTTCGATAATAACTTTTATAAAGCATTTACTAACAAATACTTCTTCTTTAGCTTATTTAGTCTATTAAACCCCGACGACGATAACTTTATTATATATTAAGTTTTAAGCTATTTATAAAACTATAAAATAAAGATCTAATATACTAATAATATTATAATAAAGACGATACTCGGCTAATTTTTAAAGTTTTTAGTATAGCTTTTATATTAGTTACGCATAACTTTCCGGTTAAACCTTTACTTTTTATTTACCGATTATATAATATAGTAGTATACTTTATAAACTATATAAATAACTTATATCCCGAGCTTATTTAACTTAGTACTTTTCTAAGATAGCGCGATAGTTTATACTCTTTTTAAGATTAAGTTTTATTTGGAATTAAGACACCCGATATTACTTCTTTTATGCTTTAAAGGTTAAATTTACCTTATTAAGCTAATTAAACTAATATTATATTTTTAGCGTTACCTTATAAACTTTTTTCTATTCTTCTTTCTAACCTCGGCTTATCCTCTTTTCGCTTATTATTACTTAATCCTCAAGTTATAAGCAAGTATTAAATTTAAAACTATAGCTAAATAAGCAAAAACTTGGGCATTAGTAGAGCAAAGCCTTTTTTATTACTAGTAAAGCAATAGCTAAAGCAAACTTTAAACGAAAATAAAGACTAGTAATAAGAGTAATATGCTTACTTTACTATAATACCTAAGCTATAGAAAAACCCGTACTACTATACTAGGCGCTATTATTTTACCCTCCTATTATCTAGTATACTATCGAATTTATCTAATTAGCCCGGGCTTTCTTTAAAGTATAAAATATTTAAGTTTGCGATATATAATAAATATAATATAACTAGTCGTGTTTTTGACAATTTAAATTTAAAGACAAGTTAAAATAATAAGACAATGTTAAGATTATAGGTATTTAACCTTAAATATATCAAAAATAACATTAGCTCTTATAAACTTATAAGGCTTTATAAGCAAATTTATACACTTTAGCATTCTCTTTTTAGCTCCTTCCCTTCCTTGTCTAAACCTTAAATCTCAAACTTTTTAATACTAATTTAAGTAACGATTCTAGGGCATTACTTTACAAAAATTTAAAACTAAATAATAACCGCATCTTTATTGTCCTAAAATGTTAAGACACTAACTTAACAAGCAATAAGACCGGCTTTCTTTTTATCTTGCTCTTTGTCCTTTTCTTTAACTTAAGCAATTATTTAATAGTAAGGCGATAATAGTAATGCTATTATTAATAAAGCTTTTAATAATCTAGAAAAGGGTATTAATCTTAAGAATAGCGTCGGAATAATAAAGATTAAAGGCTTCGGAAAATGAATTACTAGGTTAATTTATATTTATTTATTAGTAAAAATACTAGAAAAATTCTTAGTTAAAATATTTAAATTTATACCTTATATAAAATCTTACAATTAAAGAGAAATATTTAGCAAAAAGTCGTTATTAAAGAGCTTGGCTTTTATTACTTAAGCTATTACATTATTAAATAATTTTATAGCAATAATGCTTATAATACTTATTATATCTAAAAAAGCTATTTTTATTGCGCTTGCTTATATAGTTAAAGCTAACTTATTAAGTGTCGGGAAAGCCTCGCAAAATTGCATTATATAAACAATATCTTTATTTAATTAGTTTGCTAAATTAATAATATATTACATTTATTTGTCTTGTCGCTAAAAAATAGTAAAAGTAAAAGCAGCAAAAGCAAAAATAATAAAAGCAAAAACGGAAAGCATAATAATTAAGAATTACATTTTAAATAAGTTACTTGAAAGGGAAGAGTAGCGATATTAAGATAAGTAATTAATAATATTTAAGATATTAAGGATAATTATAAGAGGTAATTGCTACTTTAAAGGGCTTAAATTAGCTACTTAATAATATTATTAGAATTAAGCAATTATTTTTAGTATAAGTCTTTATTTAGCCCCCTTAAAAAGGGCCAAATCTGGTTCTTTGTTTAATATTCAGCAATAAATAAGTTACGTGTTTATCTTCGATTTAAGCATAACAAAAATTACTTTAAGCGAGGAATACTAGTATTATAGTCTTATACTAAGATCCTTTTTTAGTATTATTATATTATTAAGTGTTATTTAAGGAAGTGCTTTACTAGAAATTTTAATAATTTAATATGCAACTTTCATTTTAGTAAGAAGGTTATATGTTAAGCGAGCCCCTTTTCTTTTTAATCTTTAAGTTTACCCTAGATTTTGTTAAAGTTTAAAAGTTAAGTGCGCGCTATGCGCTTTAAAATTATACTCCGCTTTTACGAGATAATATAAGAGCTATTTAAATTTGCTGCCTCTTTTTAGTAAGCAAGCTACTATTTGCCAACCTCTTCTTTTTCTTATAATATACTCCTTTAAAGTAAGTATCTAAATCTTATTTTAATATTAAACTTTTTATTAAATATAATAAATTATTAATATTATATAGCTTTAAGTCGCTTTGCTTTAAAGATATTATAAACTTGCTACCGAAACCTAGCTTTACTTATTTCCGAAAGTTTTTATCTTTACTAATAAAAGAACGCTTACCGATTTCTCCGGGAATAAGATAGCTATTTAAGTAAAAGGTAATAGTCGACAACTAATTAAGCAGCAATTTAAATGCAAGTTTACTTTAGTATATTAAGCAAAAAATAAAGCTAATACTAGTATATTTCTTATAACATGTTTCTAAGATAAAGTTTAATTCGAAGTAAAATAAAGATATAATAGTATAGCGTGCTATATTATTAATAACTTTAGTTATTAAATAATCTTTTTAAGCCTTTAATTAAAGCTTATATATACTTTTTGTGTTATTTAGTCTTAGTAATATGCTATTAAACTTAATATCGAGGTAATAATATCTAAGATAAGTTCGAAAGATTTATTTAATATGCTTATTACATATTTTCTCTTAAAATATATAATATAATTTAAAGAAAGCTTTATCCTTCTAAAAACTTAAAGGACTAGTGTGGCGGGGTGCCAAGGGGATTGTTGATTTCTGTCGATTTTAGAGGGTTTTTAGAGGTTCTCAGTTAGTGCTACACGTGACTAGAATGGGGGGTATAACTGCTATTTTCTGTAGCTGCGCACACTTCACTTCATACTTAATTCATACTTACTTTTGCACCTAATAATCGTACACAGTTGTTGCTAGTCTTATAATTTCGTTTCTATTTCTTGATTTATGCGTGCATGCTTTAATTCTTCCTTTTATTGTTACTTTAGTTTTATATATGCGTTCTCCTTCTTGTTCTATTGCTTAGTTTCCTAGTATCGTTCTTGTAAGGTTTTCTTCTAGCTAAGGTTTGCCCCCTTACATGTTTTTGGTAAGCGACGCAAGGAGGACTCGATTCGCAGCTAAGGAAGCTTTTATTATATATACTTAAGGTTCTTGCAAGGCAAAACTCGGAGGTTCGCGCAGTGAGTTGTGTACTAGGGTATCTTTTCTATTAGGTGGCTAACTAGTCTGCTTTTGCTAGTTTTGTTTTAGCTAGTCATTTTGTTTATATAGCTAATTTCCGAACCGTTTCTTGCTAATATAAAGCTAAAATAGCCACAAGGCGGCATATTAGCTTAATTAGGGATAGCCTCAAGTAAAGCTAGCCTAAGGAGGAGGAGAGTGCTACGGGGAGATAAAAGTAAAATAAGATAAAAGGGTCGTGAGTCAAAACTATATTAAGCTAAAGTTTTAGCCCTTTTAAACGAACTAGTACTATCGATTTGCATTTTAATTTTAACTATTTTAATATTAGGAGTTAAGAAACTATTAGCTTTAGTACAAAGTCTAAAATAGGGAGCTACTAATCGGGAGTCCCCGATTAGTAGAAACTATATAAGAGCAAGCGAGCTATTAGACTTAAATTAGGAACAAGTAAGACTAAAAGTTAAAATCGGGAAAAGAGCAACTAGAAACTAAGAATATAAGAAAAATAGGATATACGA
>Ga0302221_10000788_pt1 | contig 21390 bp, 2 predicted proteins | sample II_Palsa_E2_1_FD_193517 | JGI IMG/M metagenome (GOLD analysis project Ga0302221, IMG submission 193517) | Peat permafrost microbial communities from Stordalen Mire near Abisko, Sweden - II_Palsa_E2_1 | ecosystem: Environmental > Terrestrial > Soil > Palsa > Peat permafrost | place: Sweden... | reverse complement strand
TCATAGAAACAGTAGGACAGCCGCCCTAAACGAGCTGATAATTAACCTTACAGTAACAAGGATTGGAACGCCTGTTCGTAAGCCGGGGTGAATGATTCCCGATCGTGTCGACCCTTCTGTCTCACGACACATATTGACAATCCCCTTCCTACGTTGTCCCTACGAAGATTCCACGTTCAAGTCACTTCGCTGGGCAATTATTGAGAAGTATTCTTACTAAGCCAGCTCTTCCGTCGATATGTTTCACAAAGCTTTTGCCCCGCTCTTACTCCTCTACGCACCATTATCAGCATCATTTTCAGTGCAGCTCCCCGGAACAGTAGAATTGGATCTTGTCTTTCCTCGGGAGGGAGGTAGCTATGCTGTCACGGACCCGTTTCCAGTTATAATCGCCGTGCAAAACGCTGTCGTAGCCTTCGACTACGGCTTCGACTTCACGTGGTCCATCAGTCCCATCGGCGCGCTCAACGACAACCCGATCCCCCTTGCTGTCGCGTTTGGCGACATCAACATCATCAGCGGCACCAATCCGCCGACTGATAATCCCTACTTGATCATCAACTCCAGCCACGCGCTGTTACCAGGCGAGTGGACCTTCCAGTGGGGACTAAGTCTTGGGCCAACATGCGTGGCGTATGACAACTTTGTCGAAACATCCTTCTCAAACCCGGTCAGCAACAGCTCTTTCATATTCGACATTGCAAGCGATGCACTTGGACTTGTCCCTACCTTCACGTCCACGTGCCCCAGCGCTGCAGGCGTCGCCAGCTTCACTACCGTAGAAACGTACTCCGTCACAAACGGCTTACGTACCTGCCCGGTAACCGCCTCTACAACACCATCTCCTACTCCTTGCCAGGCCATAGTCAACGATGCCCAGGCGAGCAGTATCTCACAGTTTCTGGACCTCTCTGTCATCCCGAGCTCTACTTCAACGTCCTCGAGTTCAACGACGAGATCATCGAGCAGCAGCGCGAGTTCACCTTCTTCTGCCAAGCCAAGCACCTCAAGCACCCTCCCAACGCAAACGAGCTCTCGTGCTGCTGCGGGTCAGACGAATGCTGCCACCATGAAATGGCCTAAGATAGATTCGCTGTTCGCGCTGAGTCTGGGAGGGGCAGTTCTGATAGTTCTCTAATATGCAGCGCATTTGCCATCTCTCGGTGTACTAATGTAACTAACCAAAATCAAATAATACTATTAATTAAAGCTTCCATAGCGAGGTCGAACCAGATGGATCAAAAAAAAAAAAGAAACCCCCCCCCTAGGTATTATAAACATAAAGCCGCGAGATATTGCCCTTTCTGATCTTTGCCTTGCGTTTCACTAAGCAAGGCAACATAAGCATTCTTAATCAAAAAACAATAATCTAAAAAAGAAAATATATAAAGAATTCAGCCTATAGTCATTAAACTGGTGTATAATTCTAGTAATACTATATAATACTTAAAATCGCTTATTTTATACAATATTAGATAATACCGATATTAATATCGTGATACCCTTTGTTATTTCACTTGAATCTTAATAATGTCTATATATTCGCTAAGCCTTATAATATATAACCCCTCGCCGCTTTGCTCACTTTTGCCTTACTATATATTCACTTATCCTTATCTATTATTTATATATAGTCTTCATTACTTCACTTTTATTCACTTAGCCTTAATGAACTTAAAACATCTAGTCATCTCTTATATATTTTTAAGATAGGCTATATTAATTATTAATGAATAAGATTAAAAGGAGTTAAAATAAGCTTTTAATAATCAAAATAAACTCTTTATTATTAGAATAATTTAATCTCTTATCTTTTTTATATTTAATTTTTAATATTATAATAAAATTAAGATTAGAATTCTATATTATAATATATCTCTTATTGAATTCTTTATTATAACTTTATCTCTTAAACTGTCTTATTATCTTCTTTATTATTTATATTTAAACTTAATATTTTTAAATATTCTTTTAAATATCTATTATTTCTCTTTTATTAAAATAAACTTTTCTTTTTAAGTTTTTTACTCTTATATTTTTTATAATTTAAAAGCTTTATTTATAAATATAAAGAATATATAAGAAATAAGTTTAAAGAAAAGATATAAATAATATAAAAAAATAAGTATAATAATAATATAATTAATATAAATAATTCTAATATATTAAATAAATAAATATTTTTATTATAATTTAATAAAGACATTTTATAATATAATTAAACTATTATATAAATAATTAATATTAAATATAATTATATATTAAAACGAAGTAAATAAATATTATATAAAGAAGTTAAGAATTAATTAATAATATAAAAGAATAAAAATGAAAGTATTATTAACAATATAAAAGTTTTTAAAGATAAGAATTATAATAAATATTTAAAATACTCTTTTTAAAAAATAAAATCATCTGATTTATTTTAATAAATATTTAAAATACTTTTAAAATACTCTTTTTAAAAAAAAGTATTTCATCTTCATATTTTTTTTATTAAATTAATTTAAAGCTATTTTTAAAATTTCTTTAATATAAAAATTAAATTTAATATTTTTAAATATAAATATAAAGAAATTAAATTAATATCTTTAAAACTCATTAAAATATAATTTTACAAAATTATTAACCTCTTATTTTAAAATTAATAAATTTAAAAAATTATAAAAAAAGAAGTGAACTATTTTATAAAATTGTATTTTAATAAGTTTTGAAGACATTTACTTAATTCTTTAATATTGATATTTAAAAATATTAAATTTAATTTTTATATTAAAAGGATTTTAAAAATAACTTTAAGTTATTTAATAAAAAAATATAAAGATAAAATATTATTTTTTTAATAAAATATCTTAAAGATATTTTAAATATTTATTAAAATAAATTAAATAATTCCATTTTTTAAAAGAGTATTTCAAATATTTATTATAAGAATTAAGAATATAAACGTTTTTAAAGATAAGAATTATAATATTTTTAATTTATTAAATAAGATTAATATTTTAAAAGAAAAATATATTTAAATATAAGAAATAATTATTTAAAAGATTAAAATCAAACTTATTAAAATTAGAACTTTAAAAAAAAGTTTTAAAAAAAGACGCTTTTTATATTAAAAATTAAACCCTTTAAAAAAGACTATAATAATAAATATTATATAAAAAAAATAAAAGTATTTTAAATAAAAATGAGTTAATTTTAAAATAATATAAGTTTTTAATTATTAAACTTAAAATTAAAATTAAAAGTTAAGTTTAAAGATTAAAATAAAATTATATAAAGATTTTATTAAACTTAATTATATTTATAAATTATTTTTAAATAAATTATTAAATCAGATTATTCTTTTATTTAATTTTATATTAAAAGAAATAATATTATTTATAAACTTTACTTTTATTAAAAGATTATTTTTATTAATAAAAGAGATAAATAAAAGAATATAAAAGATAAAGATTATAAAGAATAAAGTCAATTTAAGAAAACTTATTAAATTAAAATTTATTAATTATTAAGAACTTCTTTAATTATTTAAGTTATTATTTATTTATATTTAAAATTATTATTATTTTAATAAATAAAGACAAGTTTATTAATATAAAAATTATATTTAAAGTCTTAATTATTTATAATATTAAAATAGTCCTTTAAATAATTATTAATAAGTTTAAATTTATTAGATTTATAAATAATATTATTATTAAAACTTAATTTTATATTATAAAAAGTATTAAAATTAATATAAAAATAAATAAGATATAAAAAAACTATTTATATAAAGTTTAAAATTAAATCAAAATTATTGAAAATAATAATAAAAATAATTATATTAATAATTTAAAAAAATATTATAAAATAAAACTTTATATAAAAGAATATTATAAATATATATAAAGATCGATTATTAAAAAGAGAAGAAAGATTTAATTATAAGAAGACTATAAAGGGCTTTATATTTAATTCTTAAAGTTAAACTTAATTAAAATAAGAGATTTATACTTATAAATTAAAATTAAATATTAAATATAACTTATTATTAATTCTTTATATATTATAAAGAATGAAATTATAAAACTTAAAGACAAATTCTTAAATAAAATAAAAGATTAAATATTAAATTCTTAAAACTTAAATTTTATAACTTTTAATTATATTTAATCTTTATTAAAAAACAATTAAGAATTATATAATTAATATAATTTATAAAATAAAAGATATAATATAAAAATATATATATATATATTAATAATATATATTATTTAAATTCTTAAACATTTTAAAATAAATAAAAATATTTGTTAATAAAGAAAAAGTCTTTATATATAAATAATTAAAATATAATTAAATTTATAAAGATATTTCATTAATTATTATTATTATTATTATTATTATTAAATATAAAATATAATAAATAATAAATTTTTTATATTTAAAATTATTATTATTAATAATAAAAATATTTAAAGAACGACTTAATAAAAAATATTATAAATTCAATTTATTAGTCTTTTAATAATCACTCTTATTTATAATATATATAAGTATAATAAATAATTAATAGAATAAGAAATAATTTTACTAAAGATTTAAAATTAAAGAGAAAAAAAGAGATAAGTATTTAATATTAAAAAGATTAAATTTAAAACTATTCTCTTTTTCAAATACTTTATAATAGTTTATAAAGACTATAATTATATAATAAGTCAAATTATTTAATTTATTCTCTTTTTATATTAAACTTAATAAAAGATTATATATAGTCTTAAGAATAAGCTTATAATATTACTCCTCTCTTTAAATAAAACTCGTTTATAAACTTTATAAAAGTTTGTCTTTATTATTGTAATATTATAATTTATTTATATTATCTTTTTAATTTTATAATCAATTTATAAAATAATATAAAGAGTTTAATAATCTTAGATTCTTATTATAAAACTCTTTAAGCTTATATAAACAGTTTATAAAGTTTAAAACGTAATATTAAATTAAGTTTAATTTAAAATTATAACTTTTTATAATAATTATAAAAGGTTAAAATCTCTTTAATATCTTATTCATCTTAATTATTAATAATTATAAATAGTCTTAACTCTTATATCTTATTTAATAATAAATTATTAATAGTTTTATAAAGTTTATTACTTCAAATAATAAAATGAATTTAAATTAAAAGTAATAAGTCGATTTGAAAAACGTTTTTTATTTATTTTAATATTATATATAAACTTCTTATTTATTAATTAAACTTATAATTAAAGCGGTTTATATTTTAACTTTTAATTGAAATATAAACTTTATTTTCGACTTAAAAGTCTATAAGTTAATAATATTTATTCACTTATTATTTATATAATCATTCTTATAATACTGAGTACACCGACCTTTTATTTATAAAGCATTGATTAATTAAAGAAACGCATTAATTTCAATTTATATAGACTATATAACTCACTTTAATAAAATCAATAGTTATTAATCTTATAAAAGTATATAATCTTATTCGTATTTTATATTTTAAGACTTAATTATTTTATATATTATTAAAGTAATATAAACACTGATTAATGAGCGTATATAAATCAGTAATATATTTAATAATTATTGTTTATATCTTAATATGACTTATTAAAAAGTCAGAAGTTAAGAATTATAAATTATTATTAATATTCTCTTCTTTTTTAAATTCGTTATTAATTAATGACTACTTATTTATATCTTAATATAACTTATTAAAAAGTCGGAAATTGAGGATTATAAACTATTTATCATTTTTATATATTTATTTAAGTCTTAATATAATTCATTAAAAGTTTATAAACGTAAATATAAACCTTTATAAAATCCTTATCTTTAATCTCTTCGAATCTTAAAACTCTTATTCTTTTTATATCTTTTATAAACTTTTATAAATCTTCTTTCCGTCTTTATAAACTATTATATATCTTCTTTTACTTTTATAAAACCTTTTTTATTTATTATAAACTTTTATTCATTTATTATAAACTCTCTTCGATCTTTTATATTATTTATAAGCGTTTTATACTCTTTAATATAATAGACACAAATGAGTAAATCGACGAAAGTTAAAAGAAATAAAATTAAAAAGTCGACTTTGAATCTATAAACGATATTAATAATTATATTAAGTTTAAAATCCTCGAATATAAATACTTTAAACTTATAAACGACAATTTATAGAAATAATATAAATAAGACTTTATAGACTTTATAAAAGCTATTTTCAGAGTTAATAGTTTTATAATTATTTATAATTTATAAAATCTCTTTTATAAATATAATATATAAATTATAAAAGATAAATATATTATTATTATATAATATTTTTATAATATATTATATAAAAAAGACTTAATAAAATAAAGTAAAGAAGAGATTTAAAAATAAATCAAAGATAATAAACTTTTTAATTTCTTTAAACTTTTTAATTTCTTTAAACTTAATAAAATCATTAATTTTATAATTAATCCGTTTGATTAAACTCAAGTTATAAATTAAAATAGTTTTAAAATAAAACTTATAAATTAATCTATATTTGACATTTAAATTATAGATTAAAATATATTTAATACTTAAGTTATAAGTTATAAATTATAATACTTTAAAACCTTAAATTATAAATTGAAACTTATTTATTATTAAAGTTATTAATATTTAAATACTCTTGATTAAAACTTATAATAAAGAGTTAGTTAATTTAGTCAAGTTTTATATTAATAAATCTAAGTATAATAATAAGAACGACAACTTTAATTTTAAATTAATTATCTTTATAAACTTTTATTATAAGACTAATATTCTTAAATAATAGTTTAATCAAATTTATTTTATTATATTATATAGTTTAACTCTTAATTATTATTATATTAATCTTAAGAGTAAACCTTTTAATATTCTTTTTAATAAATTATATAAAGTTATATATAATTACTTTAAAAGACTAGAATATAAACGTGATATCTTTATTTAATAGAATTCGATCAAGTTATAAATTATAATTGATAAGAATATAAAGAAGTCAATAATAAAGTGTTTATAAATTCTTATTAAAAACTTTCGACACTTATAATATAGTTTTAATAAAACGTTTAAAATAAACGAGTTCTTATATAATAAGCTTATTATAGTTTATTAAAAATTAAAACTTTATAAATATATTTATTATAAGCTTATAAACACTTTAATTAGCTTTATTAATAATTTATAGTCTTTTATTATAATATATAAAGCTTTTAACTCTTTAAATAACTTTTAAGCTTTTATTAAAGATTTATAAAATCCGTAAATCGATTTAAATGTTTATTTTATAAATTGTCGTTATTATTAATAATATTTATATCGACTAAGTTCTATTTATAATCTTTATAATAACTCTTATATAAACGTATATCTTTATAAACGAATTGATTAAAAATGTTTTATTTACGATAAGAAAAGATATTGATTTATAAGATATATTTAAAAAGAACGTAATAAATTTAAAAAGAGACTTAATAATCGGATTAATTATCTTATTTTAAATTATAAAGAAGAGGATATAAAAGAGTCTTTTAATAAGCCAATAAAAGCTCTTATAATCGACTTTAATTTAAACGCTTAAAAATAAAAGATTTTAAAAACGTTTCTGACTATTTATAAACTCTTTATAAACGAATAAGCTTTTAATATCACGATTATATTAATTGACTATTCTTTTATATATTTAATTATATTTAAAAACTTATTTATAAACTCATTTATTAAACTTATTATAAATATTATAAATTGTGAATAAGACTTATTTATATATATTATTATAAAATATTACGTCTTTAAAGAATTTTATAATATTATAATCGATATAAATATTTTTAAAATATTAATTATAAATTATAAATAATATCTAATATATAAGTTTATTATAAATAATAATATAAACATCGATATTATATAAATTAAAGTTATAAACGTTTAATTCGACATCGGTTCAATTATATTAATTAAATTAATTATAGTCAAAACTTTAATTGATTTAATCGACTTTTATATAATAAAAGTAAACACTTCTTTTTTATTTTGTCTTATAAACATAAATAATTTATAAGTTTATTATCCCCTCGTCCGGTGAGACATGACTACGCTAATAAGAGGGTCTCGCTTATTATACAGAACATAATCTTATATAGCTTTACATATAAATTTATTAGTAATCTATTTGATTCGAATGAAAACCCCATCAATAGTCCCTTATATTATAAAGGTTAATATTATAAAAAACACATCTATTAAATGACCTTTTTATCTTACCCCTTATATCTTTTGCTTTCACTAGGACTTGTTCACGCTTTATTTTATATAAACACTATATATAAGTACTCTTAAGGCGCTTATCTTAATAGTATAAGTGCTGTAAATCAAGGTTCTATACTCTCTTGCCTCTCAACTCTATTTATAAGCTCCGTAGCTTTGCCTTTATAAAGTACTCTAAAAGCTTATAATAAAGCTCCGTCTTGAATTATAAGTGAGTAAGAGGGCGCTCTCTTATGTGTAATCGATATAACTTATACGTATTTATATAAGTTATATCAATTAGCCAGTAAAATAAAGGCTATTAATTCCGTAGCGTAAGCCAGTGAGTCTTATACGCCTCTTTAAACTGATTCGTAAGATCTACACCTCTTATATAATGATTATAATCATTAATAAAACAAGGGATTTAAAGCTCTTTTATATAATTGTCTTTAAAAACTCGTCGTATAATACGCTTATTAGTCGAGGTCTTTATAAGACGCTTCTTGACTTTCTCTCGCAAATCCTCTGTCTTGTTTATTATATAGATATTACTTAAAGCTAAGACAATATTATTATCTTGTCAAATTAAGCAGAGTATATCCTATACTATTACTATGAAGAGAGTATTTTACTCTAGCTTTATTACGTATGACGCTTTGATTTTTATAAGCTCTTTTAAAAAGTCTTTATACGGACGTATTATACTAATTATACCGAAGTTATAAGCCCGTAACTCTATAAATAAAAGAATAGAAGTGAAGTAATTATCTATATATATTATTAGTCGTTAACGTAGAAGAGAGAGCGTAAGAGTTCGTATAAGGCAGCCGGTTTTAATGAGGTTTAGTTTAAGAAGTATATCTTGATATCTCTTCTCTTATAAACTTTAAATAAAGTTATATAAGTATTTATAGTCTACGATCTTATAAATCTTATACCTTTACTTAATCGGCTTATTCGGCATTTTATACGTATATAAGGACTTAGATTAATATAATAATTAATAAAGTAGTAAGTAAGTGGAGAGACGTATATACCTGTCAAAACACTGTATTATAAGCTCGTCAATACTGACTTCTGACGAAGAAGAGTAATATCATTAAGAGGAAGCTTGAATTGAAGAAGTAAGAGGCTTTAACTTATATTACTAGATCTTATTAAAAGATAAGTAATATCCTTTGCTTTCGTCATTGTCAAGGTAAGAGACATAGCAATAGCGCTTGATTTACTTAAAACGGTAAAGCGATATATGATTTATAATCGTATATAAAAGACCTTTATTAAAATCGGTATTTTAATACATTTCGATCTGAGGCTCCTTATAGACTCCTATATATATAATTGCGCTAAGAAACATATATAACTCTTTTAAAAGCAGATCCCTTTACTCCCGTGCTTTCTCTTATTATACTTATATCCTTTATAAGCTTACGTATCGATTTATATTCATAGTAATCGTTTAAATGAAGTCGTACGTAAAAAACAAACTAAAGTAGTCGAACGCGTATAGTCTTTGAGGAAAAGATAGAGATAGAAGTGCCTTTGTCTACTGTTTAAGCTCGTATTCAAAAGGAGTAAAAGAGACGTTTATAACTAGTCCGATTTTAAGAAGGATATCCTTTAAAGACAGTGCCTTTTGCCCTTTAAGCTGCTTTAATTGATCAAGTATATTAATATCTTCTATTATTGAACGCGTATTATAAGGTAATTATTAGACGCGTTCGCATTCCAATAAAGTAGATTATTAATAAATTTATATATAAAGCTATATAAGATTATGCTCTGAACAATAGGCGAGACCTCCCTTATTAACGTAGTCATGTCTCACCGGACGAGGGGATAATAACATTATAAACCTTTTAATTAATTTTATATTTATTACTCTATCGATTATACGACGATTCGAATATTTATTCTTTATATAAAAAGAGGCTTTATAAACTTATATTTAAGAGTCTTTTGATTATAATTCGTATTATCTTATTAATATTAAAATCTATTGTTTATATCGTTGTTTTAATCACTCGTCAATTGAAAAGTTATATAAAGTCTTTAAATATTTTAAATATAACGACGTCGATAAATAAGTAATTAATTATTTAATTAAATATTATTTCTTTTATTAGAAATATAAACGTTCTTTAAATTAGTTTAAGTTTATTCTTTATAAAGACTTTGATTTTAATCACTTAATATATATAAACATTATATATATTAATGACAGTTTAATTTTATATATAATCGACAAAGTAATTTATTATTAAGTCGTTTATTAATTATAAAATATATTTATAAAGTATATTTAAGATATTTTATAAGTTTATTAAATCGATATATATATTAAACTCTTTGAATTTATTATTTACAACGTTGATAAAAACTTCATTAATAAAGAATTTTAATAATATATTATAATTATAATTATTTTAATAAAAGCTGTTTTTATCGAAACGTATTAATTTATTAAACTCGTTAAACGAGCTTATTTAATTTTATAAAGAGCTTATCAGATTATTATAAATGAATATAAAGACATTTAAAAGGGATTAATTCTATAAATAATTATAAAAGCTATTAATAATATTATTAACTTTAATAAATTAATATTAACTCTTTTAATTTATAAAGCTTATTTTAAAATGAGTAATTTAAATCCTTTTACCCCGTTTATTATAAATTGAATAATTGTAATATAAAAGATAATAATTGAAATAGTCAAATTATAAACTAAACAAATTATTAATAACGTTTTATACTATTGTAATAAATTTAATACGACTTTAATTCATGACTTTTTATTCAACTTTAAAGTCTTTATATAATATAAAAGTAATAATTAAACTAGATTTTATTGATTACTGACTATAAAAAGTGAAATATATTATATATAACTTTTTAATAAACTGACTAACTTTAAAAACATATTTATAAAACTCTTTCGATCTGAAATTATTTATAATATTAAATTAAACGAATTAAAAATACTCATTTTTATTTTAAAAGTATTTTAAGAATTTATTGAGTCAATTAAATTTATTATATTATCTTTTATAAAGTATAGTTAAAGACGTCTTTAAAAACATTCTATGATTAAAAGTCATTTAATTCTTATAAATATACTTATAAATCAATTCTTATTTATAAATATATTAATTTTAATATAAAAAACTCTATTTATAAACTTATGACATAAAGAAATCAATGAATTACTTAAAAAGAACGTCTTTATAATTATAATAAAGAAAGACGTTTTATAAGACGTTTATATATTTAATTCATAGTTTATCGACGAGATTAAACACTTTAATATTAATAAAGTCTTTAAGAAATCAAAGCTTATTATATAAGCTTATAATGATTAAAGAAAAGACTTAGTTTTTATATAATCGTTTATAAATTAATAAGTCAGTCAATAAATTATATTAGTACTTATATTTAGATTATAATAAGTCAAGTTTATAACTCTTTATTTATAAGTCATTTTATAAGTTTATATATAGTCTGATATTTATTTAAGTAAAGATATCTTTATACGACTATTCTTTAAACTCAATTTATATTTAAAGACAATTTTATAAGTTGTAAAACCTTTTTATAAAGTATTAAAAGTTAAAAACTATTAATTTAAAACGTATTATTAATATTATATTTATAAATTCAAAATAAAATAATCGATTTATAATTTATGTCTTTTATATATCTCTTTAAATAGTTTTAATATCGTCGGACTTTAAATAAACGATATTCTCTTTTTTATAAATTAAACTTTTATAAATATTAAAGAGATTGAATTATAAGAGGTTAAATTTTTAATAAAACTGTGAGAATAATTGATTAAATAGACTTTAATTAAATTTAATAAAAGTTTAATTATATAAAAGAGTGATTTAATCAAACTTATTTAAAAATATTAAGTTTAAAACTTAAAGCTCGTTATAATAAAGTTTATAAATCTCATTAATTCTTATAAAGAGATTTATAAGACTATAAATATAAAAGATTAATATATAATACAATATATAAAAAGCGTTTATATTATTATAATTTATTAATTTGAATCCTTCTATGATTTATCTTTTATAGTTTAAATAATAAACTTATAAGAAATAAACGTTAAATAACTTAATAAGTGTATTTAATAATAAATCGACAATATAATAAAAAGACTTATTTTTATATTATTAAATATGAATTCTTTTAACTTATTAATATTTACGAACGTCTCTTTTATTAATAATAAGGACTTATCATTATAAATCAACTTTATAATCATATTTATAAATTGAAATCAGTTTATAAATATATTTTATTAGTCTTTAATCAAGTATAAACGAGTAATCCGTAATATATTAACTTTTAAACTATACGTATTAATTTATAACTTCGATATAAAAGTTGTAATTAAGTCGATGATTTAAAAGATCTTATAATTAATATAATTATCTTTAATTCTATATATTTATTTAAAGTCTCTTTATAATTATTTAGTCAAATTAAATATAATATAAGAGAAAAGGCTTATAATAAACTTAATATACTTATATTAAGTTTATAAACGACATAAAATCATTAAAATTAAATAGATTAATAATAAAGACAATTTAATAAACGTTATAATTAAAATAAAATTATATTAAGCTTTTAAAAACTTAATTGATATAAATAAACTTGATTTAAAGATTAATGAATAAATAAAATGAGATTAATAAAATATTTTATAATTTACTTATAGTTTATTAAAAGGTTTTATAATTCATTTATTATTTATGTCACTTAAATAATATAATAGAATCGTATTCAAGGCACGTAATATATATAGTATTTTATACTCGTTTGAATAGTGACTGAAGTTCAATTGAAATACTACGGAGTCTATATATATTAAAACTAGTGCGTCCTTTTAATTAGTCAGTACTTTATAATCAGAGGTCAGTATAACGAGCGTAACGGCAGCGAGTATAATAAGTATAATGGCAGTGATTATATATTGACAATACTTAAAAATAGAACTGTATTTATATAGCCTTTATAAGTGCTCTAATAGAACCGTAAAATATAAAGGAAATATATAAGAAACTCTCTTTAAACAGTCCTTTAAATTACGGTTTAAATAGTCCTTTAAATAAGCCGTGAGTCTTATTCACGGTCCGTAAGTTATTTATAAAATATTCTGACGAGCTGAAAGTAAATCGTAAATATTCTATCAGTCACGTTCTATCTATTCATTGACTTTCAAATCAAACTTATTTATATTAATTATGTGACGGGTTACACCCGGTCGGTATTTAGACCTGGCTTGTGAGTACAGATCTCTCAGCCTAATTAGGCTTAGCTTCAAGGGCTACGTACGAAGCTCTTTATAGTCTTCTTATAGTCAGACTTTCCTTCTCTCTTTAACAATCGATCCTTATATATATCTACGGTATTCCTTTATATAAAGCTCTACTCCGTGACAAATTAAAGTCTTAAGAGCTTGACACGGCTTTATTTTAATTATAATGTCTATTAGATTATTATTACCGTTAATCTACTTGACTTTAATGATCTCACGTCGTTTATACGCTTAACGTAAGTATATTAAGTCGACTATAAGCCTCTTCTCTTATATTATATCTAGTTTAATTAAGTAATTATAAAAGGACTTTGAATTAATATATAAAATAAAGAGTAATTACTTTAATTATAAGTTCTTTTAAATCGTCGACTTAATTACGGCTCTTATATCGAAGTTATAAATTAGTGCGTATAATTTAAAAGTTAATACACTATAGATTATCCGTTTATATTTAATTAAAGACTAATAGAATATATTTACGGACTGATTTCAGTCTGTATATACGATCACGAAATTGATTTATAATAATAAGTCTTTATTATTAATAAAAGAAACGTTTATAAATATTAATAAATTAAAAGAACTTATATTTAATAATATAAAAATAAGTCCTCTCGTCATATTATTGATTTATTATTAAATACGCTTATTAAACTATTTAACGTCTACTTTTTATAATTCTGTCATTTAAATAATAAAGGATAAATAATATAAAGATTCGGATTAATAAACCGTAGTAATATAAGCGCCTTTTACACATTATACTATATATTAATCCTTCGTATTTATAGTCTTATAAGTCTCTTTACGAGGATTAATAAGATTTATAAGTTTTATTATAACGAGCTTAAAGTTTAAACTTAGCGTTTTTAAGTCAGTTTAATTAAATTGCTTTCTTATATAATCAAACCTTTATTAAACTTGATTAAAGTCTATTTAATCAATTACTCTTATAGCTTTATTAAGAACTTAGCCTCTTATAATTCGGTCTCTTTAATGTCTATAAAAATCTGATCCGTTAAGAAGAGAATATCGTCTATTTAAAGTCTAATAATATTAAAACTATTTAAAAAGGTATATAAGAGATATAAGTCATAGATCGACTACTCTATCTTAAGTTTACGGATATAATATTAATAATATGTCTTAAATTAATAGTTTCTAGCTTTTAATACTTTATAAAAAGGTTTTATAACTTATAAAATTATTTCTAACTATAAGTTGAGCTTAAAAGACGGTCATATAAAGATGTCTTTACTTAAGAAGATGTCGGACTATATATAAACTTATAAGATATCTCGTAAATATAAAGCTATAGACTTAACTTATTATAGTTTAAATATAAGTATAAGTATAATCTATTGACTGACTTATTAGATTATAAGCGATTATATAAAGACTAAGTCTTTTCTTTAGTCATTATAAGCTTATATGACAAGCCTCGATTTCTTAAAAGCTTTATTAATATTAAAGTATTTAATCTCGTCGATAAACCGTGAATTAAATATATAAACGTCTTATAAAACGTCTTTATTTATTATAACCGTAAAGACGCTCTTTTCGAGTAGTCTATTGATCTCTTTATATCGTGAGTTTATAAAAGAGGTTTCTTATATTAGAATTAATATATCTATAAATAAAAGTTATTTTATAAGTATATTTATAAAAGTTAAATGATTTTCGATTATAAAGTTCTCGGTTATAAAGTCGGTCACAGAGTATTTTCGAAGTCGTCTTCAATTATACTTTAGTTTAATAAACTCAATAGATTTTTAAGAAACTTTTAAAGTAAGTAAAAGTGTTTTTAATTCGTTTAAGTCGACGTTATAAGCGATTTTAAAGGTTTCGGACCGAAAGTAAGGTTTTATAAACGTACTTTTAAAGCTAGTCGGTTTATTAAAGAATTATATAGAGTATATTTCGCCTTTTATAATTAGTAAACGATAAGGTCTAATTTAATTACTGTTTTCACGTTATATAAAGACTTTAAAATTAAGTAGAAGATCGTGAATTAAAGTCATGTCAAATTTATTATAGTAATATAAAGCTTTATTGACAGTTTACTTAGCCCGTAACTTAATTATTTTAATTATTACTTTTCGTATTATAACTGCTCGATTTATAATAAACGGGGTAAAAAAGTTTAAGTTATTTATCTATAAATAGGCTTTATAACTAAGAGTATAAATATTAGTTTATCGGGGCCAATAATATTATTAACGGCTTTTACGGCTATTTATAAGGCCAGTTCTTTATAAATGTCTTTATACTCGTTTATAATAATCTGATAAGCTCTTTATAAAGCCGGGTAAACTCATTCGACGAGTTCAATAAACTAATACGCTTCGATTAAAATAGTCTTTATTGAAATAATTATAACCGTAATATATTATTAGAATTCCTTATTAATAAAGTTCTTATTAACGTCATAAGTGATATACTCAAAGAGTCCGACGTATATATCGATTTAATAAACTTATAAAATATCTTATATATATTTTATAGATATGTTTTATAATTAATAAGCGGTTTAATAATAAGTTACCTCGTCGATTATATATAAAACCGGACTATTATTAATATATATAATGTCTATATATATTGAGTGATTAAAATCAAGGTCTTTATAAAGAGTAAACTTAAATCGGTTAAAAGAACGTTTATATTTCTAATAAAAGGAATAGTATTTAATTAAGTAATTAATTATTTATTTATTAACGTCGTTATATTTAAAGCGTTTAAAGACTTTATATAGCTTTTCGGCTGACGGATGACTGAAACGGCGATATAAACGGTAGATTTCAATATTAATAAAGTAATACGGATTATAATCAAAGGACTCTTAAATATAAGTCCGTAAAGCTTCTTTTTATATAAAGAACGGGTGTCCGAAGCGTCGTATAATTAATAAAGAAGTAAATATAAAGTTAATTAAAGTATTTATAACGTTATTATAATAAATCTATAGCCTGTCTATATTTATAAAGTAAAGTAGAAAAAGAGTGTCCGTTTTAATTATATAAAAGTCAATTAAACTAATTAAAGTCTTAATTATAATTGATTTAATTAATACGGTTGAGCCGATATCGAATTAAACGTTTACGGCTTTAGTTTATATAATATCGATATTTATATTATTATTTATAATAGTCTTATATATAAAGTATTGTTTATAATTTATTATAGACTTTTAAAAGGCACTTATGTCGATTATAACGCTATAGAATTTCTTAAAGATATAGCGCTCTATTATAATATATATAAAAGGGTCTTATTTATAGTCCGCAACGTTTATAACGGGTTTGACGAATATATTTATAAATAGGTTTTTAAATGCGATTGAATATATAAAAGAGCAGTCAATTAATACGATTATAATATTAAAAGCTTAGTCGTTTATAAAAGGTTTAAAATAGTCAAGAATATCTTTAAAGTGTCTTATTCTTAAGTGTTTGAATTAAAGTCGATTATAAAAGCTTTTATTAACTCGTTAAAAGACTTATCTTCTCCGTCTTCTCTTTTATAATTTTAAAGAAACTAAGTGATCCGATTATTAAGTCTCTTTTTATACTTATCACGCTCTTTTTAAATATATTTTATAGATTAATATCCTTTTTTCTTATATATATAATATCTCTTATTGTTTTATTTATAAGGATATATATTTATACGAGAGTTATTATAAGAGTTATAAATAAGACTTAGTCGGTATAAGTGCCGTTAATAATAACGGCGGTTTATAAAGTAGATATTTGAGTCGGTTTATAAGTTTTATAAGTTTGTAATAAAGGCTTAAATATTATTTAACGGATTTAAAGCTTTATATATTATAATAAAAGACTGTAAATCGTTGATAAAGCTAGTTAAAGTGTTCGCAGACTTATAATAAGCGTATTTATAAGGTTTTAATTCTTAATAAACTATAATAAGCTTATTATATAAGAATTCGTCTGTTTTAAACGCTCTGTCAAAGTTATATTATAAGTGCCGGAAGTCTTTAATAAGAATTTATAAGCACTTTATAATTGACTTCTCTATATTTTTATTAATTATAGTCTGTAATTTAAGTGTATTCTATTAAATAAAGATGTCACGTTTATATTCTGACTCTTTAAAGTAATTATAAATTACTTTATATAACTTATTAAAAGAGACATTAAAGGGATTGCTTTTAAGATTAATATAATAATAGTTTAAGACTAAACTGCGTAATATAATAAAATAGGCTTAATTAAACTCTTGTTTAAGAATATTAGTCTTTTAATAAAGGTTTATAAAGATAATTAGTTTAAAGTCGAAATTATCGTTTTTATTATTATATTTAATTTCGTCGATATAAAGTTTAGTCAAATTAATTAATTCTTTATTATAAGTCTTTACTTAAGTAGTTTAAACGCTTATGACTTAAGTAATAAAAGAGTTTTACTGATTGATAAACGGGGTTTATTAATTGACGAAGGGATTTTAATTTATATTTTAAGTTCTAAGAGTATTATAATCCGTAACTTAAGGCTTAAATATACTCTAGTCTATAATATTGATCTTAAAGTTACTTTAACCCGTAATTTAAGTCTTATTAAATAGATTAACTATAAGGTTAAAGATCTTCTTGAGTTTAAAAAAAGTAAAAAGTCTAATAACTTTAATTTATTCTGTCGAGTCTTTTTTATATAGAGTATTATAAAGAGATTAAGTAATAGTGATTCGTTTGTCTCTTACGACTTATACGTTTTAATCGCGTAAAAGGGTCTATAAGTTATAAATAGTCGTAGAGTTATAATCTTTAAAAATTACTTTTATAAAGTTTATAAAATCCTCTTTATATTACTTTTATAAGTCGTCGTTCACGAGTTTATAATATTTATATTTAAGGGTTTTGAACTTAATATAGTCGTTGACGTCGTTTATAAATATAAGGTCGACTTTTTAACGTTATTTCCTTTGACTTTCCTTAATTTACTTATTTATGTCTTTTATATTATAAAGCGTAAGACGTTTATAAAGAGTATAACACGTCCGTAAAGAGTATAATACGTCCGTAAAAAGTATAATAAGTCGAAAAGGTTTTATAATAAGTGAGAAAGGTCTTATAACGAGTGGGAATTGAGTTTATAAAGTATATAAAGAAGATAGAAGATCCGTAAAGATCGGTAAAGATTTATAAGAGATTTATAAAAAGAAAAGAGTATTGAATAAAAGGTATAATAAAGATAAGAGTTCCGTAAAAGTCTATATTCGCGTTTATAACTTTTTAATAAAAACCGTACTAAGACTTAAATAAGTATATAAAGATAATAATGATCTATAATCCTTAACTTTTTAATCTTTTAATAAATCGTAATAAGATATAAATAAATAGTCATTGTCGTGTTTTACTTAAAGAGAGATATCAAGTGATTACTGATTTATACGCGTTTATTAATCAGTGTTTATATCACTTAAATAATATAATAGAGTCGTATTCAAAGCATATAATATATATAGTATTTTATACTCGTTTAAATAATAACTGAAGTTTAATTAAAGTATTACGGAGTCTATATATATTGAAATTAATGCGTCCCTTTAATTAATTAATACTTCGTAATTAAAAGTCAGTGTAACGAGCGTAATAAGTATAGTAATAATGATTATATATTTATAAATTGTAAATAAAACTTATAATTAATTCGAAACACTATTTGAATTATAATTTAAAAGATAATTTAAAGAGAGTTTTTTATATATTTCTTATATATTTTATAGTTTTATTAAAGTGATTATAAAGACTATATATAAATAGTCATATTTTCAAATATTATTAATATATAATCACTCTTATAATATTAAATACATTGACTTCTTATTTACGAAGTATTAATTAATTAAAAAAACGTATTAATTTCAATATATATAGACTATATAACTCACTTTAATAAAATCAACAGTTATTAATTTTATAAGAATATATAATATTAATATTTTATACTTTGAGACCCGACTATTTTATATATTATTAAAGTAATATAAATATTATTATTAAGTTTTTTAAGTTTATTAAATTTTATTATAAGCGATTTCTTAAGTATTATATATTTATTTAATAAATTTAATTACTTCGTCTTATAAGAATTATTTATAAATACTTATAAATTCATTTATAAAAAATTAAAATTAATTAAAACTTATATAAATAATAAAATTTAATTTGATTTATATTTAAAACAATATAACAAAATCTTAAGAAAGTGTAATTTAAATATAATTTATTATAAAGATCAATTTTAATTAATTTATTAATTTATATTTTCCGTTTAATTATTAATTTAATCTTTATTCTTAAGATTTAATTAAACTCTTTTTAAAACTTTAAAATAAATTATAAATCGTAATTAAATATTATTATATTTATTAGTTTATAATAATATTATATATAATTGAAATAAATTTAAATAAATTTATTTTATATTTATATTCTTATAAAAAAGATTAAATATTAATCTCTTATTAAAGTAATAAATAAATATAATTAATATATCTTTTTTAAACTTATTAATTAAGAATTCTTTAAAGTTTATAAATATATATTATTAAAAGTAGTTTGAGATTGAAAATAAATCGAATAAATTAAAAGACTTATTTTAAAAAGTATAAGAATAATAATAAGTCTAATAATTACTAATAAAACAATCGATAAATATATAAAAGTTCGACTAATAATAATATTTATAGACTAGTTTAAACGTCTTTAATAAGCCGGAATAAACTATTGATATTTAATTATATATTTCGTTTAATAAATATATTTTAAAGTTATTATTTTTAAAGATTATTAAATTGTCTTTAAAGAGAAATAATTTATTATAAAGTAATTAATTAAAATTCTTATTTATAAATCTTTAATAAAGTGTTTTTAAGTTTATATTTATTTGATTAATTTATAAAAGATTATTAATTAAATTATAAAAACTTTTAATAAAACTTATAAATATAATGTTAATTATTTAATTAAAGTTTAAATTTATAATAATTTATAAGTTTAGATTTTCAGATTATAAAAATGTTTATATATAAATTAAGATCTTTATAATTATTTAATTATTTAATTCTTAATCTTTATAAATAAAAGAGTCAGTTTTATTTTAATTATTAAACTTATATATAATTATAAAATTGAATTATAAAAGCGTTTCAATTTATCTTACTTATTTATTTATTAAAGCTTTAATTATTATAAAGTATTTTAAAGCCTTATAATTTGAAACGATTTATATTCGAATTAATATACTTTTTAACTTTAATCTTTAAGTCTTTAAAATTTATATAATAATTAATATCTTTTTATTATACCATATGACTGAGTACTGCGGTTTGGGCCACTGAATTCGGCTGGTTTTGTCGCTGTTTTACGCAGCCTCAACCGCTCGCTAAACACTGCCCGCAGCGCACGTGCCTCAGTTCGCTTTACGACCCCCGAACACCGCGACCGCGTCCCCTCCCAAAAATTGCTGGTTACCATCTTCTATCATCATCAATCATGGCAGGGCTCGTCTGTCTCGGCCTTGAGGCCACTCCCGGCTATATAAGTTCTCGCAGCTTCCGCCCAGTAACCATCGCATCTGCTTTGAACACTCTTTTCCACATTACTCCCTCTTCACCTTCTCCCTCTCTCATTCTCGACGAGTCCCGTGGCCTTGGCTGCGATTCCCTCCTCCACGGAACTCTCAAAGCTTATTGTCTCCTTCCCTCTACATATCTCAACCACTCTTTAACTCGGTTCTTTA
>Ga0302221_10000787_pt1 | contig 21431 bp, 13 predicted proteins | sample II_Palsa_E2_1_FD_193517 | JGI IMG/M metagenome (GOLD analysis project Ga0302221, IMG submission 193517) | Peat permafrost microbial communities from Stordalen Mire near Abisko, Sweden - II_Palsa_E2_1 | ecosystem: Environmental > Terrestrial > Soil > Palsa > Peat permafrost | place: Sweden... | reverse complement strand
AGAAATTTTTGACCCTTGATTGTCTCAAGGCTCGAGGCTTCGTAATCATTTCCAGCTCCGCAGCCAGCCTCCCATCATTTAATCCTCCATTGCATGAGCGCCGCCAAATAAATGTTGTCTTTGAGCCCTAGGGCGTTCGCATTAGCAACCGAAGGAAGGAGTCGAGTCCGACGTCCAGCCTTCACTGGGTACCTAATGCACGATGGCCCGCGATAGCGAGGCTTCGCCGCACACTGCCTCTTGCGCGCAAGCCCTGCCCACTTTCTCCCCCCTTTTATTACCTTCCACCATGCGCGACGGGTGGCTGCGATGCAAGGTGCAAGACGATGCGGCTTCATCGCACCGCAATTCAGTAGCCGCGAGTCCTCGATGTCGGAAGCGGATACTATTATAGGAAGGTTAGGGCTTTCAGACCCCGTTCTCTGTACAAAATGCACTCAGCGAGTAGCAAGATGAGGGACTACGAGATCGAGATGTAATTCTTATGAGGGCAGAAAAATCAAGGCGGACTGCTGGAAGCCGCCTTGTGTTGATACCTGAACATGAAACCTCGCCTTAATGCTGCCCAAAGACGCGAAATATCCAGAAGATCTCAATATGCAGAGGGAAACGACAGTAGTTGAAAAAAGCTTCAACGATCTATCATGTGGTGAGAAGTTCATGCAATGACACGTCGATATCTATTTTTTGAACGGTGAGATAGAATGGAGGGTGCTGACGAAGATGAGTGGTCAGACAGCACACCAAATCAGCATCCAGGCCGCTAAGATGGCCGCCAGCGAATCGCTGGGGGGCTCGCTAAATGCAGCCCCTGAAATAAGCGAAATAGGGGTAGCTAGGCGAGCAAGAACTTCGCTCTTCCAAAGAGCAGATCATAATCATGGGGCAGGTTGAATTCAGATGTTAATTCGCTTTATTTGGATGTAGTACAATCCATAGCTTTCATCGCCTAGTTCATTCTTACCACATCATCTGTCATCCTCACCGTAATCGTCATCAACGCCCGTAAGCCTCGCGTGTGACACTAAGCAACAGTCCCGATAGACGCGAAGACCATAAGCGCCTTTTAACAGCATGCCGTCTTTCCCGATTGCTCTGGCTGTTACTTGGGGATGAATTTTCGCTTTATGGCTCATCAGATATTACTCTGCATCGGGGCCCGAAGCATCTCACCTGTGGCACACATCTTCTTTACTTCTGGTCGTCCCCATATTATGATCTTCTCTCAGCACTTAGTTACCTCCTTCACTCATAGTGTCATCAAAGGCTGCAAGATAGGAGCCCATGGTGTTGGTATGTGTTCGTATAGCTTGTTGAGAGGATGCATGGCGGTGCTGAACATGGGCATGCTCTGGGTTCGTGACGTATTCGTTGATTCGATATGCAGCAAGATCGCGCTTCTCACAAGTTGTGGAGGATAATAAAGAGCTGCTCTGCCTGTTGTTGTGACTTGGCATGGAGGAATTGGAGGAAGGTGTGCTGGTGCGCAACCTGTTAGCCAGAATATATTTGAGGTCATTCTGCGAAGGTAAAGTAAATGATGGCAAATAAGAAATGCGCGAGCATAATACCTTCCGGCACAGCCATCAGTGGCTCCTGTTGAGGATGGATTGGAAGTCATTGTCGATGAGGAGGCTTTGGAGGACCAAGGGTTGTTACTACCGTCAGTATGGGTATGGCACGTGACCGGAGAGCGTCGAGCCGACGAGTAGTACAAGGTATAAGGTTCGTCGGAAGCGCTAAATTCGCTTTGAAGGTTGCAATGGGGAGGACCTGCGGTTCTTATAGAGAGTGTTCATTGCAAGTGGAAAGACCATGGAATCCCGTGTTGGAAGGGTAAACGATTTCGGATCTTGATCGAGGTCCGAAGCTCGAGATAGTGCTACTGGCAGTAAACCTCTCTTGCCTTAACCGGATCCAGCGAAGTCTCGCAGTAGCGTAGGATGTTCTGGTTGCCTTGAGGCTGTCTTCTGTGTTTTGCGGCACAGGAGGCGTGGAATGATTGGCGAGGGAGAAAAGGCGAGCCCTCAGAAGCCCCGAAAGCGCAGCTCGCACGGCTAAAATTGCGAACCATATAAAGGAAAGCCGCTGCCCTAGCAGCCCTACTATCGCATACGTTACCCTCTGTCGTTGTTCCCACTTTCTGTCATCGAAATGCGAACCACTGATCCGAACCACTGATCGCCCATGTTCTTTCTTCATAGCTGATCCAATCATTGATCTATCTATCAGCTCACCATTTTCACAGCTTATCCGTTGTCCTTGGGTTGCCACGATTGAGGGACTCGCCCAGGGAATCACGGTACGGACCACCCACACCGAGATCACGAGACTTGCGCTAGCTAGGTACGAATTTTGTATGCGTAGCTTGGTCCACCGAAACGGTAGTGAATCTGGTAGATACAAAAGTACAAGGCAATGAGGCTGTTTCTCTTGTCAGCCTCTCGAAAGCGTTCAGTGCAGAAATTATGGATTGCAGGTCGCCGTGAGCCAGGCACTCGAGAAGGCTATCACCGAATTAGAGGATTTCTTATCTAAGTCTTTTCAAATAGCACCAGATCATACAGGAGTCAGGTCGGCCGTCAACGTCGCTAGTGGATAGCGCGTGCTGAGACCGAGTCTGCTATCCCGGCTCCGATCTCGAACATCGGAACCTTTCATCAAATCGAAATGCACAATACGCTTTGAAATAATTTGATTAATCACTTCCAGGCCCTACTGAAAATCCTTTTTTTTTTCCTTCAGAAAGGGCGAGCCCGCAAGTATTCTCCTTCCTCAACCTGGAGAGTGAGGGGCCAGGGGCCTCGCCAGACCCCTCAATTAGCGTTCAGGATTTGACGAGAAACAGGGACCAGCCCGCATCACTAAACTCGAGGCTATTTTGTGGGTACCTCCGAAGTTTAGCATCGGGAGGAACCTTAATTATTCTTCAGCTCGGCAAAACATGCGAAGAATGTTTCCGATGAGATGAGGTGATTGCAATGAGGACATTTCGAGTTTCATTCTTTAAGTTAAATTTTTGGTGAAATTCGGCGTGGAAGAAGCCAGAAGGCATCAGAGCCGTTGCGCAATCAAAAAGCCCTGGAAGTCTCTGGGCTTTGTATCTCAATCAACATGCATTTTTCAAGAATATCTTACAGGTACAATTGGAGTCATATAAAAGGACATTTCAATTGAGACACAAGGTTTGCACAGCAAGCACTTCAAGTGTTTAAGTGGGGAAGTGTTTCTATTTGACTCAAACTATTCATGAAAGCGTCAACACAGATCACCAAGAGTCCTTCGCATGTATTACTAGTACTCCTTACGCATATACTCGTATTATAGCCTAGTCCTCAAAGATTTCGATGTTCTTCGTTGTTCTGTTGTGATGAAACTGGTGGGGAGCCTCCAGCCGGTCCTCGGGTCATGAGGGTGACGTCTTCTAACCTCTCAAAGTCTTATCAACGGCTTGGATATATGAGACGCGTTGGGCGAGAATGCGTTCACTTTCTCTAGCAGGGAAATGACGAGGCTTGACATGAGAGGCAGTTGGGTCTTTGAGGTAATCAGCAATGCGAGACGCAGAGAGACCATGCTGATCGACGAAGGTAGAGGTCGACGAGGATGGACTATAGCATGATCGAGACTGGTACGGCTCGGGGGATTTGGAGATGTAGACAGACAAGTCGGTAGAGGGAGTTTTGCTGGTCAGATGTGTTACTGGAGATAGCCTTTGGATGAGGACTTTTGCCACAAGATTGAGAGGGAGGAGTAGTACGACGTGCCTTTTGACTGAACCACTGGTGGAACAAGCTAGGGATGGGTAGGAGGACATGCTCGAAAAAAATGTGTGGACTTGGAGCTGGTCTAAAGTATAAAAAAGGGTGTTCTGGCTTTGAGGGCACGTGAGTGACACGTACAATCCGAACAACAGGAAAGGACTGAGAATCGATTTCTTGTTGGAACTGAGAATTTTCTGCCAAGAAGATGGGGATCGGCAGCTATTTTAAGTAACCCTCTGCAATATGGAAACAGTTAACTGACATAAACGATTGTGAATGCTGGCATGGGTTGGCGTAAGGCATGGATCCAAGTAATTGGCCAGAGAGGACGAGAGGACTACGGTAGTCCTCTCCACGCCGGTTGATGGCCACCGTACTTCGGTCGGTGTAAGCAGTGGTGCGTCCGAGATATCCCCGCTCGGAGTTGCGATGGTCCTCCCGTTTGTGTCGTTGTAGCTTCGCCGGCATGTCGAATCGCAAGGTGCAACGGTGATATGTGCAGGTGTATTTTCCTTTGTCGGCAAATGTCATCTAACACTCACTTAGCAATATCACCACCGATTCCCCTCGACAGCTGAGCCATCTCAAAGTGGACTTGTGACTGTAACAAATCAGTGCATGCAACGCGCAGCTCCATCTGATCCCGAGATTGAAGGCCATTATTAATGACTTTGATTCACAACTCGGGTGTATTTGACATCTTACGAAAATTAATTGCTCTAGTATTCTCTGAATAATCGCTGAGTGAGCGACGAGCCGAGAATGACTGGTAAGATCCCGATCTGGGTTGGCTTTCCTCGTTGAGAATGTCTTTGGGCAGCGCATTTCTTTCAGAGTACACAACTCGGCCACGACTTCATGGAAGAACATGAACAACAACAATGCTTGCAATCTCCAGGCTGCTGAATTCTAGCGTTATCCTTGGAAGATCCAAGGCCCCAAGGCCGAAGCTGCCCGTCGAGGTGACGAACGGTTCGGATCTCGTATCTCTGACATCGTGCAACCAACCGGCAGAAAGGGCGTGCGGATTTAGCGCTATTCCAGAGAAGGATAGCACTACGCTGCTTAAACGCGCTTATTTTTAGTCATTACTTACCTGAACGTTCAGGATTAAGAAGTAAATTTCATCTTCTTCCGAATGCATCTGCTGTAGTCAACGGTGTGCCAAGATGACATTCACGAATGTTTCGTGTGTCCCAAAGATGTCCATGTTCCAGCGTCGATAAAGCTTGCATATTTTTCTCACAACTTTAGCAGTTTGCAGAACTAAACAGCAAGACTTATCTGAGCGGTAAAAAGGCTCACAACATTACGTTACTTTAGGCGCCCTTTCCAAGATCCGGTAGTCAGTAGATTTTACTATCGTGATCTATTTATGGACGACGGATTTGCTGTTTATTAAACGATACATTCCGTGCAGAGGGATGAATCGTGTGATGATTTGAACGAACTCGTGATAGGTTGTCGCGGGGAAGGCTCTGTTGGGCTTCCCGGCCCTAAATTTTCTTTTCCTCCTTGGACTTTGCCTTTCTTTTCTTCAAAGCAGAACTCGAGGTATCACAAGGAGAATAAGCAATTAGAAAAAAATCCGGGAAATAATATTCAGGCTATATATCAATTGAACCTACTGAATTCTCTCTGCTAAATTGTTTCCTCCCCGCGAACTTCATTACATTTCATTGCGTTTCAAGCGAACCTCAAGCCTTTCCAGACCTGAGGCAGGCTGGTGAAGTCACCACCTCATTTCTGGGCACTCAACATAATTGAATTGTTCATCTCTCTCTGGCGCTGTATCAATGCATCCGGCCTTGTTTTGAGGAATGTTGTTGGTTAACTACTCTAGGGCCATTTTGGTTTGTTGAAAACTTCGCTATGGGGATGTGCGAATTCAACAAACAAAGTAGATGGGTTTATAGTGTGCTATCCCAAGGAGGCAGGAATTCTGATTCTATCGACAAAATTGTTAGCAATTATGTCGTGTAAGCACTGCGGTGTTCATACCTGGAACTTAGTATCTTGTTTTTCTATTCCAACTTATCTTCGCATGCGCACTCCAAATATTTATTTCTCATTATTGTTCAGGACGTCTTCGATTGCTTTGATATGCGACTTCTTCTTGGAAAGGATGTGGAGGCTTGCGTGAGCTGAGACGTGTTGAGGTTTGACATGTGAGGCAGTGGGGTCACGAAGGTAGTCGGTAATGCGTGAGGTAGAAAGCTCTTGCTGATCGATGGAGGTAGAGGTTGATGATGCACGAGAATGTGTCTTGTCTTTGTTGAGCTCCAACAACTTGAATTCAGAGGACGAATATCCGTTGAAGGATAATTTACTAGAAAGTCAAATTAGTGACGATAATTCGCAAGAATAGGAAAGAGGAAGACGTTTTTAAAATTAGCGTCAGAGTATAGAAGGACAATGATATTGGGATAGGTACCTTTTGGCCGAGCCATTTGTGGGACAAGTTGAAGATGGATAGCGAGACATGTTTAGAGGGGCAATGTAGACTTAGGCCTGGTGACAGTTGCAGTTAAAGCAGTGTAACAAGCATATAGGGAAGCTTGAAATAAGAGGGTTTTGATATTCCTGATAAAGTTGTTTAAGGAGTAAAGTGGATGGCCGTTCAGGGACCTTAAATATAGTTGAACTAATCTAATTCTTATTTAGAACAACTAATACTAATGGAGAAGGGGACACGTGATATCTAACTAATAGACCTCCTTAGGTTTTATTATAAATGGCAAGACCTGGACCTTAGAATTATTCTAGAATAAATAATCCTGCTTTATCTTATATTTTAAATAATATATAAGTTTATTATTTTTCGAAAATATTTAACTATAATTAAAATATTAAACTAAAAGTATTACGAGGATTAAGGATTTATAAATCGAGTAATTTTATTATTTAAGTTTATTAATATTATAAAAAGACTATAAAGTTTTAAAGAATAAGAATTATCTAAAATTATATTTATAAAGTTTAATAAAAGTATAAATTAAATTTATTTAAAGATTAATAATAAAAATAAATTAATAATAAAAATTTCTTTAATAATAAAATTATTTATTTATCTTATTATAATAATAAAAATATATTGAATTATATAATAAGAATTAATAAAAATAATTTAGAATTATTATTAATAATAAATAAAATATCGATAAATTTATAATTATTATAAGTTTTATTCTTGTCCTTTAATCAATAAAATACTTAAAAGTCTTAATATAAAGAAGAGAAGAAAGGGCTATAATTATATATATATAAGTATAATATTAAAGAAAAATATAAGAAAGGAATCAGAAAGTAAGTCACGTGCGCATATAATTTTAATAATAATTTTATATTTATCGGAAATAAAAGTTTAAAAGACTCTTGTTTATTATTAATTATTTTTAAAGATCGTCTTAATTATATAAAATATTATAGAATATATTATATTTCTTTTTTAAGTTTAAGAGTTAAAGTTTTATAATTTTTTAAATTAATAAGAATATAATCTTTAATATTAATTATATTAATTATTTTAATAAAATCATAATATTTTTAATTAATAAAAAATTTTATAAGTTTATTAATAATTATCTTAAATATAAGTTTTTATTTTATTTAAATATTTTTATTTATAATCTTTTGTTATATTTAAGATTATTAAATATTAATATATTTAAGTTTAATAACGAGCTTAAAAAAATCTTTAATAAAAAGACTAATAATTTAAAGATTATTATATAAAATAATTAAGTTTTAATTAATATTTAAATTAATATTATTAAAGAAATATCTTTATTAAAAGATTTAAGAAATTAAGTAAGTTATAATAAAAAGCTTAACTTTAATAATTAAAATAATAATAGTCGATTATAAATAACTTAATTAATTAAATATTTTACCGAATAATATAAATATTATTTTTTTAATACTTTTATAAATTCGAGTATTATTAATAAAAATAATATTATTAATTATTATAAAGATAAGTTTATTAAAAAAATCTTTAAAGTCGTTAGTTATATTAAATATAAATAATAAAATAATAATTTTATTATATTTTAATATAAGATATTTTATGTCTTTAAGATAATTAATATAATAATAACTAATTATTAAATATTATAAATTAAGATTTTTAAGATTTTATATTAAGATTTTTATATAAAATATAATATTAAAATATATAATTAAAATTAAATATATTAAAGATTTAATAAATTAAAAATATTAAAGGATTTTTTTCTTTATAATGATTTTAGTATAAAGATTAAGTAAAGGAGTTATTATTAAAGTCTTTAAGTATTAAACTAATAAATTTAAGTATTTAAATTAATTATAAATCTTTATAATATAAATGTTTTAATATAATTATATTTTATAAATGTCTTAATTATAAATTACTTAAATTTTAAAAAATTACTTTAGTTTATTTATTTTTTATATTTTAAATACTTTAAAGAACTAAATATAGAATTCTTAATAATATAATTAATTTAATGAATAATAAAGGATTATAATATCGTTAATATAAAAAAAGACGATTAGCTTAATGTTTATAAATAAATAAAAATAGTTTAAAATAAAAAAAAGATTTAAGTTTTAAAGATATTTATATATTAAATTATATTATAATAAAGATAATTTAAATAAGTTATAAAGAGCATGAATTAATTTAAAATAAGAATTAAAAACTTAAAAATTATTTAGATATTAAATATATATATTTTTATTCAAGAAAGTATTATAAAATATATTAATAATATTAAATTAATAAATATTAAGATTAAAGTAAATAATAATAATTATAAATACTTTAAATATTTTAATAACAAGCGTTATTATATATATATCTTAAGAATAATTCTATTAAAGATTTTTATAAATTATAAATTTAATCTTATATTTAATAAAAAATTTATCTTTATTTTTTTTATAAATAAAGACTTATATTAAAAGAAATATAAATAAAGTAATAATTATAATCGGAATTAATTTAAATATTCTTTTTATTTATAAAATATTATATTTAATTTTTTATTCTTTTTTAAATCAAGTTTTATATAAATAAGTTTTTAGTTTATAAAAATTTTTTAAAAGAATAAATAAGTTATAAATTTATAATTAAGACTTTTTATAAGTTATTTTAATTAAAAACAATATATAAAATCTTGAAACTAGTTTTATAATAAAGTTTAAAAAAAAGTATTTAAATATAAATATTATATTATAATTATATTTTTTTTTTATAATATTTAAAATTATAATATCTCTATTAACTCCTTTATATATTTCTTGCTTAAATAAAATAAATTCACGAGATAACTTAATAAATAATAAAGTAGAGATTATAAAATAATATTCTCGAAGAGGATCACGTAAGCTTATTTAGCTATATTACTTTATCGATTTTAAAGCTAATATAAAATTTAATTTAATATTTTTTAAAATTAAAATTAAGTTTAATTTAATATTTAATATTATTTAATAAGGATTTATAACTATTAATTAGTTAATAACTATATTATATAAAGAAGAAAAATTAAAGATAATCTATATATTAAAAGAAGTTTTTAAGTTATTTTCTAGTGATTAATTTAATAATTATATAATCGATATAATAGTCGGAGCTTATTTAAATTTAAGAATATTCTTAAAAGTAAAAAATAATTTAAAAGATATTTTTAAATTAAAAAAAAATATTAATAATAATAATATTATTATAAGCTTTAATAATTATTTTAAATAAATATAATAATAATAAAATCTTTTAATTATTAATAATTTTTTTAAAATCTAATATAAAAACTTTAAGAACTTTAATAACTTTAATTAATATTTTTAATTAATCGTTATTTAAATTATATTATTTTATAATATTAAAGATTATATTTTTTATTAAGATTATTATCTTTAATTTTAAAATCTAAATTTAATAAATATTATTATTTTTATATTTAATATAATATTTAATATAAGTATAATAATTTAAATATTATTTAAATTTTAATTAATTTTTAATAAAGGAGTATACTTAATAATTATATAAAATAAGATAATTTAAAGTAAGTTTAAGAATTAAATTCTTAAAGTATTATTTTATATAATTAATCGGCATAAGTTATTTTAAGAAATATATAAGAGATTTATTAAATAAATATATTATTATAAAATATATTTTAAGTTATAAGACTTTAAATAAATTAATTATAATTTATATATTTTTATTATAGCTTATAATTATTCTTTTAAATCTTTTAATGTTTTTATTTTAAGCTTATATATATAAAAGTAAATTCTTAAAAATTAAATCTTTTTTAATTTTAAATTTATTAAAGTATTAAATAATAAATTTTTTATTTTTATAAAAAATTTTAATTTTTAAATTATAATATCTTTTAATATAATTTATTATATATTTAAAATAAAATAAAAATATTATTTTTTTATTCTTAATAAATAATATATAAAATATATATAACTTATTAAATAAATAAAGTATAATATATAATTTTTATTATTTATTTTATTTTTTATATTAATTAAGTTTTAATATAATTTTTAAAATAATATAAAATAATAGAATATCGTATAACGATATAAAATATTTTTAATGTTATTAAGATAATATTTTTTATATTTTAGATTTAAAAGTATTAAAGTTATAATTAATATATTTTAATATAAATTTATTAAATATTTTAATACTTTAAAGTATAAATAATTTATTATTTTATATTATTAATTTAATATACTTTTATTGACTAGTTTAAGAATACGTGAGGAATAAGCCTTAAAGTTAATAAATATAATAAAAAAGAAATTCTTTATATTTAATTATTTTAAAACTTAATTTTTAATATATTTTAAGATTTATTAATTATATTATATAAAAGTATTAATTTAATAATAATGATTCTTGCTTAAGTCCTTTTATTTAAAGATATTTAATTAATTATTTTAAAAGATCTTATATTAATTTAAAAATTTAAAAAATATTATAAATATATAAAATAATAAAATATAAAAAGTATTTTATATTATAATAACTTGATTATTTAAAAAATTTTTAGTTTAAATAATAAGTTTTATAATTTTATATAAGATAATAAAAATTATAATATTATTTATAAAGATAATATTTTTTTTATTTTCTTGAGTAAATTAAAATAAATTAAGATTAAAGTATAATTTAGTATTTTTTATATTATACGTAAAGCTTGAATTAAGAAAGACATTATTCTTAAAGTAATAATTGGATCCTGTTATAATTTTAAAGTTATTAAAAGTATTAAAGGATCCGGTTATAATTAGTTAAATTAAGATAACGTGAGCTATAAAGGCTGACTTTAGACCTTTAACTGACTTCGATATTCTAAAGAGTTTTGCTATATTTAAAGGATTTAATGTCTTAATGTTCTTAGCTTGTTTTTAAGTCTTTTAAATTATAAATAGTCTTTTGTCGATAAGAAGTATAATAACGAGGGCGTCGTTAACTTTTTTTTATTTATTAAAATTTTTTTTTTATTTAATTAAATATTCTTAAAGAATTAAGTAATAGTACTTAATATATAAGTGAGACTTATTATAAATATAGTCTTTTAGGATAGAATTCCCTTTTAAATCTAGACTTTAAAAGAAGACTATAAATACTTTATAATATATTGAAATTAATTTCCAAGACTCTTAAAAGTGTTTTAATTCTTGAAGCTCTTAGATTATATTCTTAAATTTAGATTTTTATAAATCTTCTTTTATAAATCGGAATAGTTAATAATCTTAGTTATATAAGAAACTAAAATTAATTTCTTGTATAATAATAATTAAAATATAATAGACATAAAGTTTTTAAACTTTAAATAACTTAAATTTAATTACTTTATTATAAGCTGATTTAAGTTCCAATAATTATATTATTATAATTATTTTTTATTTTAGTTATTATATTATATATAGTTAGTCTTAGTTAACTTTATTCTAATATATTTTATTAAAAGAAATAAAACGACACTTTAGTTTTTTGAGTATTTCTTAAATTATATTATATTTATAAATATATTAGAAATTCTTATAATTAATTATCTATTAAACTTTAGCTCGAAGCTTGTTTATAGCTTTAATCTTTAAGTTATAAGTCTTAAGTTTATAAAGATAAAGACTTTAAAGTATTTAAAGATGGTTTTATTTAAATATAATAAAAGAATCAAAAACAAGAGGCTTTTTACTCGGGATATTATTTAAAGTATTAGACGAAAGCATAAAATTACCGATAGATATATTAGTTAGCTTAATTATTATAAGTATAGATTTTGTTAATTCTTCTAGTTTCTTTAGCTAGATTAAAGAAACGATAAGATTAACGTAATTTTAAAGGTCTCTTGCTGTCGTCTTGATTATCTTAATTTATAATATTTAGTCCTTCTCTTTCTTTAATATAACTAAGATGACTATAATAATTTTTAAAGATATAATTATAATATTTTTAATAAATATTAATAACGTATAAAACTTGAGTAAACGTCTAGCTGATTAAGGGGGTCGATCGTGCGGAGACAAAAGTATAAGAATTATTTTTGATTTAAAGAAGTTATATCGAAGTCGAATAATAATTAAAGGTCGTGTTTTTGGTTCAAAAAAGTCTATTTAATTCCGAATAACATTAATATATTGCTTTAAGTATAAGCTTGTCGTAGTGAAAGCTCGTAAATATATAATTAGAGTAAGTCCAAGCTTATAACTAATAGTTGTAGTTAAAGTAATATAACAAGTATATAAGGAAGCTTGAAATAAGAGGGTTTTGATATTCCTGATAAAGTTGTTTAAGGAGTAAAGTGGGTGGCCGTTCAGGGACCTTAAATACAGCTGAACCAACCTAATCCCCATTCAGAACAGCTAATACTAATGGAGAAGGGGACACGTGATATCCAACTGACACCTGGGGCAAATCGGTGAAGAAGTGCCTTTGCATAGGCTGTTCTGGCACGTGATTTGTGATGCTATGTCACAACTTTAGAAAGCAGGAAAGAGATGATGAGACGCAGGTTCTACTTAGAGGCGAGTGATCTCCAAGAAGGGGAACGAAGAGCAGTTATAAGTAGCATTTCGCAACGTGCCGCGTGCGAACTGCTTCAACGTGAAATCATGTCCCAATGGTTGTGCTTGAAGCAAGTAAAGGCGATTGGCCAACCCCAAGCTCAGAATTCGGCTGTGGCTTGGGTAGAAAGACAGAATCACCCGCACACACCGGGCAGGAAAACACCAGCGTTTACGGGTTGCAATATTGCGAACCGTTGCCTTGGGAAATTTGGGGGAGGACCGCCCTCCCCTCAGAGTGCCCTCACCTAGGCTGGGCGTTCCTCCATCCCAAAACAACGGCTGGCATGAAGGGACATCGGCTCTACATGTGGGTTGAAGAATTGCGAACCGTTGCCTTGGGAAATTTGGGGGAGGACCGGCCCTCCCTTCAGAGTGCCCTCACCTAGGCTGGGCGTTCCTCCATCCCATAACAACACGCTGACATAAGGGACATCCCCTTTCCGAGTGGCGGACGAGGCGACCCAGCTGAGTATATGGCCACAATGCCCCCGGTGGCATGGAATGGTGGATGCCAATGCCATGGATGCCGTGGAAGTGGTGGGATTGAGGTTTGCAATCGTACACACACGTCATGTCATGTTCGCGCCACCACGCCGCTTTGGGCTTGCTGCGGCCATCCCGGAAGTCTGGATCCAGTTCCGCAAGTCCAGCGAATCCCGGCACATGACCGTGGAGTCAGTCACGTTATATCGTGTCCAATACGTGTAAAGTGCATGCATGAACCCCTGCCGTCGAGGCGTGGGTGACAGCTGCGCTAACCTCAGCCAAAAAGAGGACGCTGATTCGCTGAACCACTCAAAAAGCAAGACCTGCACCTCTGCATTGCATACTTGGTCCCAATTTATCCCTTGTCTGTTTTTGCCTCAGAATCCTGCTATGCTGATTCGCCAGTCACATCAGAAGAGCCAATCACAAAGCAGATCTTCCATAGGGGACCTTGTAACATGGGGCACATATTGACCAAGTTTGCAGCATGAGCCACCGGCGGGGATGGAATCTTCCGACGTGCAGTCCACCGTACTCTATAGGTTACGGAAGGCCATAAGTATCACTCGTTCGCGCGCATCTCACATCACACATCCCAATCGCAGCCCTACAAGCCCCACACCGGGGCTGTGCACCACGCGAGGAATGTCCCATACTCTACTTCATGACTCGTACAACCTAGCTCTTGAGAAACCTTTCCACTCTTTTATTTGCATTTTGTTCTCAGCTAATATGTAGATAGCACCAGAAACTCTCATTTGTACCCGCAAGGCTACGAGAAGTAATCGCTTTCACGAAGAATGGCCTCGACAGACGTAGAGCACTGCCTCTAAAGGATCTAGGTGTATTGACAATGCTGGATGTATCGCATCCATGCAAACTCCGGCGGTCACGGGAGAGATAGCCATACGCGGGTCACCTGCATCGTAACTACCGGTATACAGACCGGGGCTTCCAAAGGAATTTCGTCAAGACATATCAGTATTTCTAAATTCAAAAGTCCAGTTCTTTCGGAATTACTTAAGTATGGCATAAGATTCGTATCCTTTTCATGCAGTTCTGAACCTCCAAAACCAGATTCTTACTTTGCTTCCACATCCATTTCCTTGTGCAATTTGGACTAGTCACTCTTCCCTGGGGTCCTGTATCTTTCGTCTTCCGGGAGTACTTTGATCTACTTTGGTCAGATATCGCTCGCATTGTTCTTCATCCCCGGATCCTCTCTCGATGTTTTTTGGTTTTTCCCAACACCCTCCAGGCATTCAGGCCATGCGGGTGTAAGGCCGACGGACTTTTTTCACGATTATTGATACATTAAAAGGTTTTGGAGAGTTTGAGTACCACCAGACTTTGAAATCTGATATCAGAGCACGGCCCGCGCATGTGTTGACCAATTGCTCATCGCTGAGCCTTTCCACTGTAGTATCGAGTTATCGAGGTATCTTTGCATAAGACCAGTACGTTCATGTACACTTTTCTTCGGTTGACGGATGCCGATGCGTAATCTGGAAATCGATATTGTTTTTAAGGGCAGCTGTTATACGAGCTGTAAAATATCCATGTTGTTTGACGGCAGGCTCTTGTGATGCAGCACCATGATCTTCGGGAACTCACTCTACCGAGCCAGCCTTCATTTAAAGAGCACATACATACTGTCCCTATTTACTGTCTGTATTATTGCAAGCAACTGCCACCAATCAAGAAATGGCTAGGTGTAAAATGTTATCTTCTTTGATATCCGCACACTTCACCAAAATGCGCTCAATAGCCACAAATGACACAAACCGAGGCCCTCATGCAACATTCTTCTGAAATTTTAAATTGTGATTCCGATAAACTGTTTAAAACTTCCCCCTGAACAATCGCATTTTATCGCCTTGGACTGCCTCCTGTTATTGTTCCATCAATTATCAATATCAATACCCCGTATTCCTCGGCACTCATCGTAGAGTGCACTGTGTTTAAAAAGCCACCTTGCCATATGCCTTTCCTTCTGATTCCCACTGCGCTCTTGTGCAGCGGGTTCAAGCTTTCGAGCTGTTCCTGAGTCCAAGCACGGAGCATTTGCCTTCGTTCAATTTATTCCATTCACAGATTCCACTTATCACGCTTGGCCACGACCTCCAATTACGGTTGGCACGATGTGTCATAGAGCCCGAATCGATGTGGATATGGATACCAGCTACTTCAATCATTCAATGAATTTGATTTCCCCGGAACGCCACCGTTTTGTATACCTTCTAGTACACCTGGCTGTAACTTATCAATGCCGACATAGAAGTCTCTTGTGTACATATAGCAACCCTCACAGCTCAGCAAAGGCGGCATCAAACTTATTAATGTATGTTGCCATACGGGTAGTGTGAATGAAGATGCTTGCTACCGTAGAGGAGTGGCGGCGTAGTACTTGAGAATCGTTGTTGTCCTTCACGAAAGCTGCTATGCGAGAGGCAGAGTAGTCGGGTTTGGGCTGGTTGATGAATGACTTGGAAGTGCCTTGCGATTCGGCCGCACTAGGGTTGTTACGGCCTGGATCATGGGACGCAGAATGCTTAGTTGTGTTTCTTTTCTGAGACTTAAAGGGTTCGGGTTCGGAGAACGACGGTTCGTAGGCTTCTATGCTGCGAGTTGTTAGTCAAGACAACCGGTATCATGAACGAAGGACTTCTAGATTAAGGAAGTTTTAAGAGACGTATGGTACTGGGCATTAGCGTACCTTTTGGCCGAGCCATGGCTGGCACAAGTTGAAGATGGATAGGAAGACATCACTGATGAGAGATGTGTATGTAGGAGGCGTAGTATTAGTAGGAAACACGTGACTGGGTCCAGCTGTCACACCTGTTCTAAATAAAAACTGTAGAGGAACGAGGAGAATTTTCTTGAAAGAAGAGATCTAAAGACGGGGATACCTGTTGTATAAATCTCGATTGACATGTTGAGAAGCAGTTCCGACATTACTTCTGTGCGGTGAATAAGATCCCCCGGTCCCCTTCGTCCATATCTCCATATTATCCCTGATCCAGCCACAATATGCATGAGCGGCAACGGCAACGGCATTGGTTGAGGCAGCTGATCCGCCTGGCTGGTGCGCGCTGAGAGATCCAAGGATCCCCACCTTGCGCATGCATACGTTTCACACAACATCACATCCAAGACTTGAGTAACAGTAACCAAGGAACTTTCCGCGCCCAATCCTCGCCGAGGCGATCGAAAATGCCTGATCTCAATTACCAGATGTGGCAGGTTGATGGGCCGCCCCCATTTCCCAGCGATGATGAAAAGGGCTAACTCCAGCCGGGGAGACAGAGCGTCCGCATAGCAATATTAAATCCTGTTTCTCACCTAAAAACGAGATCAGGCCAATGTAGCATAGAATCGCGCTCCATTTCAATTCTTAACGTATCCCATTATCGAGGACAGTGCGGAATGTTCGTTGAAACGAAGACGAGCCCAAGAATGATCTATTGTTGGCATGAATTGAGGCGTAAAATCCGGCGTCAAACTTTTGGATTTCATGGCGGGCAGATAAGGTTTGCTAGCCCCAGAAGCACAGCCTGGTGCAAGCTAGGGCCCGTGGCTGGGGAGACCTTGAAACGCTTGTTGGTCCCGACCAGGTCCTGACCAGTGTGTCTGCAAGTATAACTGCGGCTGCCGAATCGCCTGCATCCGCTTCGGGCAAGAAATCTGACCATTTAGGGTTTGAGCAATGTTTACCTACCGACCCGTGCCATTGCGGGGCTTGATGCGACCTATCTCTTCAGCGGAGAAAAAGTGGGACGATTTTGGTACTTCAAACACCGTCACAAAATTAGCATGTACTCCTTTAAATCACCTCGAAATTGCAAGTGACTTGCTATATTTTCCCTACCATTAGGAAAGTTCGTAGACTATTTTAATCCTCTAGTTGTCTTCTTAGCTCATGATAACGGGTATAGAGGAAGTATTTTTGGCGTTGGCGCAGCGACATTGCGGCCAATGATTTCCGCAGGGACCCCAAAACGGACCGGGCAGCTCAGGGAGACTGCTACCAAGATCGCGACCGAAAAGTTGCTTGTCGATAACCTAGTTTACAACCGCATCAACCGCTTGCATACGTGCCGTTTCCGAGGGCCTACACTGTACACCCGCAGATTAAAAGCGGCTTGATCCAAGTTGACTGCTCGTGTTTACCCTTCATCCACATAATATGCAAAGCCAATTACAAATATTTTTAACCAATTTGCGGGCCCGCAATCAAGACACCAAATCCGCATCTCAATTCACGAAGTTGAAGTCTTTAAGTTATATTTATCTAGTCTAATGCTTTCTTATTTGCTGCTCTGATTAATACATGCTCTGTGCTACTGTGCTTCTTATTTACAACTGCTATTTTCATCCTATATTCTTTCCTCTGTCTGCAGTAAACATCCGTTCCCAATTTTGTACGGCAATTTGCTTCCCCTTCATTCGTTTTCTTCGACGAATTGTAGCCCAACAAAAAGCTTTCAACATATAGCATTTAACTTTGCGTACTGAATGCTCAGCAGGACTTTCTGTTGGACCAGAGAGCACTCGAACGGCTGAAGCAGAGGCATCGCGCTGACGTATGTGCACAATGTACGACAGCACCGCGAGAGATTAAACACTAGCTCGAGTGGGAAGGCAAGTGAGCTCTTGCAGGGTGGCAAAGACGCCGCATATCCGCTTGACCAGAACACGAACTAGACGCCCCACAATCTTATTGTAAGCCGGTGTTGTCTCTAAGCATAATTCAGTATTGCATGCTGTACCATATAATAGAGACGAACCTACATAATCCCTAAAGTGTTTTTATACGGTTGATTTCGTCCAACATTATTGTGTCTTGTCATCCTGCAAGATTTATCCGTTCTTCATAGCTGCCTCAAATTCCTTGAGGCATACGGCTATCCGCTTAGTGTGATTATGGATACTTGTTGTGGTAGATGAATGTCGATGTAGTATTTGGGGATCGATTGGATCGTCGAGAAAGGTTTTTATGCGAGTGGCCGACCAATCGTTTTGGTTTGCAGTTGAATTCGAAGTCATTTTCGCCATGTTCAAGTTCAGATGAAGGGAGGCTTTGTTGGAGGACTCATGCTTCGAGTGGTCGCATGTCGTATCGTTGTTGGAGCCACTCAAATTTGCGTGACGAGAACTTCAAATAGAAGAATCAGTCGCAAGCCCAATATCTTAGAAGGTATCCAAGGATGGCGATTCTTAGAAATGACTTCAATGATTTGCTCACCGTGTACAAATTTTAACGGACCTAGTCACAGAGCCTTGCGTAACGTAAGTTGAGGATGACTTCGAAGGAGGCATTGTGAAGAAAGGCTATGAAACCCCCTGTACGTGACTCGAGGTTTTTGGGGGTGTAAGTAACTCAAAATCTTGTGATGAAAGAGGATGAGAATGATTGTGAAGGAATTGTATCCAGAGAAAAGGGGGCCAGCACATTCTTAAATGCCAGGTCTTTCTATCCATTACTAGCAACGCTGGTGGGAAGCAGTGTTGGAACTGCGAAAAGAACCGTCCCAAACTGCACTTTCCCAGTCTCCATCGGTGCGTAATTGCAAGGCGCCTCCTGGCTGCTTTGAGGTCGTCATAAGGCATACATGGGACAAGAAGAGAACACGATTGGAAAATTGGTCCAAAACGACGCCGGATATAATGCTGCGGGGCATCAGTTGTGAGATAAACTCGAGGCGGGCTCACATGGTCCAAGGTAGCCTTCGATTGAAGACCATCCCGAGTTGACATGGGGATCGATCATAAGCCGGAAGTAAAGGAGAACCCAAAAGGCTGAGGAAAGCACGTCGGCACGTTCGGGCCGAATTGAGCGAGTTAACCTACTAGGCAGTAGCATGACGTTAAAAAGGCCTCGAGGTCGCACAACCCCAGACGGATGGTGGTTAGTTGGAATTTTGCCGGCAGATTCTCAACTGGTCGAGGGTTCTTAGGGGTGTGGGTATTTCTCCTAACCGGCATGGCTTGCAGAACCAGTCATTCCTACTTCGGCGAGAAACATCTCAAATGCACAGGGCCTTTTTGGCCCCTGCTACGCGGCATTAGGCGGAAGTGAAACGGGTGGGTGACATGATAGTTACATGACTCATGCCTGCCCATTACTGTTCATCGAGTAGAGCGAAGTTTGCCAGGCGTGTTTTCCGAATTCCAAATTTTACTGAATCAGTCGGAATTGGCCTGTTTCTGGACCGGCAGACTGATTGCCTTAGCCTGAATGCAGTCAAGCTCCTAGTCCGAGTCCGAATCATACTACCGCCGCTACGGAGTCGCATGACGTTCCTGCTACCCCTATTTTAGCGAGCGCCGTATAAATCACATTGTTGACCAGAAACTCAAAAGCAGTTCCGCTGGGAGCACAGCATCAAATCTTGCATGCGCTGTCGAGTCACACAATTTGACGGCAGCCATCGTAGGTTTTCAACTTCCAAGCCGACAAGATAGGCTTGGAGGCCCAAACCTTACGGGCCTACTCTTTCGCGGGCCCGGGAATCGAACAGGGAATCGTTCCAAGATTGAGCGGATTTGTTATCAATTTCAAATTTTGGCTGTGGCTCACCGCCATTGTAGGTCGTCGTCAACGTCGCCAGCCCCACAATAAAGTCCTGCGTGGTTCCAAGGAGCCCATGGAAGAATACAGACAGAACATCCACTTTGCACAGCGAGTCAACCGAAAAAGTGCTAATGCCAGGTGCGGATCCATATTGTCCCGCGTTGCTCGATCTTGATTCATCAGGAATCACAAGCTCTGCTCTCACACGACATCTCGCGTACGAGCTGAATGATCTCGCGATGATCTGCCTGACTTGCTTCCTCTCCTTAGAGTAGTCCTTTTCGTCCATGCCTTCAAAGCTCATAACGGGGATTATCAAAAGACTTTGACTGAATCTGAAGGCCTGGGAGTTCGCAATGCCGGCTGCCTTCCTAGGTTTTGAGGTGGGAAGGCCTTGGACGGCGGTGAAGGTTCTTAGCGACACCCTCGTATATTTCTGGTTCGCATACTTGAGAACTGTCTGCCTTGTCTGACCCCGGGGCTTAACCACCCAAAACCAAAACCGCCGTGCGATCTTGCAGCTAATGTGCTTGATCGGTCGCTATTCTAACGGCCAACGGCCTACGTATCACCATCTCGCGATCCGAGACATCGACGAGGGGCCCAAGGCGCCCCCTTTCCTCATAGCAGTTGCTAGCTGCGTGTAATGCCGACTCATGGAGTGATTTATCAGCAGCAAGGCTTTTTTTAGAAGAACCAAAGCTAGGTTTTCTAGATATGTGGTTGGCGTTTGAAGATAAAGGTCTCATCTTCTTCGCACCATCCAACGCCCAGGCCGGAGACATCGTCTGCCAGTTCAGGTACACAGACACTTCGCATTTGGGTCTGGCGCATCTGCCTCTAGCATAGCACTCTTGCGCTTCCGCCCACGTTTTGCCGTTGCCTTTAGCTTCTTTAGCAGCCTCTTTTCAGCACGCTTCGCTCGTGCTTCCTCAAGCCTAATGCGAGAATGTATGATCGCTCATACATTGCTTAGTAATACTTTCGAATCCGGGCCAGTGCGATAGACTCAGTACGGCAAAGCGTTTCAAGATCCTAAAGGTTATCAAGCCAAAAATATAAATTCATAAGCAATTCTAGAATATCCATGGAATAAGAAGTTCCCAAAGACCCAGTCTAGGAGGCTCCCAATAACTTGTCCAATATAGAAGCGAAATTGATGCTCTTCTCACCCAACTTCGTGATACCAGCCTACGATGAATTAGTATCACCGTTCGCGACAGTCTCTGTACCGAAGCTGGGTTCCCCGGTTAACGGAGATCCATCCTCTTCATTCGAAGTCAAAACAGCTGCAGGTCGACTAGCCAGCTGTGAGCAACAGACATAACTGAAAAACGCCAAAGTGGTAGATATAAGGTAGAAGACAGCAATCTGATAGAACGTCAGCCTAAGTGTTTTCTGAGTGGGGCGATCCAAAAATGATGGAGATATTACCTTCGATCCTGGACCCCAGGAATCATGTTGTATCAACGGCGTACAGACGTACAACGTTAAAGCAACCAGAAACATGAGCCACGCAT
>Ga0302221_10000785_pt1 | contig 21465 bp, 6 predicted proteins | sample II_Palsa_E2_1_FD_193517 | JGI IMG/M metagenome (GOLD analysis project Ga0302221, IMG submission 193517) | Peat permafrost microbial communities from Stordalen Mire near Abisko, Sweden - II_Palsa_E2_1 | ecosystem: Environmental > Terrestrial > Soil > Palsa > Peat permafrost | place: Sweden... | reverse complement strand
TGGGAGTGCGGAGGGGGTGTTCGCTGCGAGACGATGACCCAAATGAAAAAGTATGTCCCTTACTGCGTAGGATTGGAGTCTGTCACGAAAGCTTTCGCTGACTTCTTCCAGTCGAAAAGCCTCTTTTCTCGGAGATGCAGACTTCCCAAAATCTGTCGGGGATTACGTTAAAGGCATGAAGATAAAGCTCTATCAAGATCTCTATGAGCGCTACTCCCACCTGGCATTGTCATACAATACAGACAGACCCATTGCAATCAAAGGCCTGGAGACGAGGCTGATCCGTACTTTTGAGACCATCGGCGGCTATGGCATCTTTGAAAAGTACTTGCATCGAGGTCTGATGTGGCAGCGATCTGGAGATACCCTCAATCGCATCACATCCTTTCGCGGTGAGCGTGTCCCATCCTGGTCCTGGATGGCGTATGACGGTGGGATAAAATACATGGACATCCCTCTTGGAGGTGCCATATGGGCTGAAGACAAAGACATGACATCGCCCTTCAAGCTCAAAAACGAGGATAATCCAGAAGATTGTGGCGAAAAGGGGCTAGAAGCTTGGGTCTGTGATATTGTCGAGCCACAGAGTCGACGATTGATCATGGACGAACCTGGTCGAAGTTTTGCTCAGCCTCTCAAATGCGTCATCGTTGGGAGAAGCAACCAGGCGGACGGGGAAGACAACCAGATTCATTATGCGATTATTGTATCTTTTGTTATACGCAGAGAGGGGGTCGAAATTTATGAGAGGGTCGGGGTTGGCTTTTTGGAGAGGCAACACATTGTGCTGGGCGATCGAGGAGCAAAGGCCCATATTCATTAATTGATCAGATTGAGGCTTTGAGATTATACTTGCTTTCTTTGCGAGTCTGGATCACGGGAACCTAGTTTTCTGTGCTTGTCCTCCTCAATCTGGAGACTTCTGTGAATACAGCACAAGCCCTTTCTCTTCTGTGCTTTCTTCTTCCTCTAACTCTTCCTCTTCTTCTTTTCTTTATCGATGGACAGGAAAAGTAGAAAGTTACTTGCAATTCACTCGTAAACGAGCTCTGGCACTCGCAGTTACTCTAGATATCAGTCTGAGCATGCTGGAAATGGCACATTATACTAGAGGTTCCGAATCGATGGAGTCATCGTGTCAATTTGAGGGTTGTTAGAACCAGCTCGCTTCCTGGTAGCAAAGAATTGTCTTCCAAAGCAAGCTAAGATTTTATTTTGGAAGAAAAAAGCTTTGGGCATGAGCTGAATTCTCTTACGTGGTAGACTTGATAAGACATAACGGGGACCAATAAAAAGTTAATCTAGAGCTATACAATAGATCCTTAATCCTTGTTATATTCCAGTATAAGCTACTTTAAAGCGTTAAGTCTTTTTTAAAAAAAAAGTTTTGGATAAGATTTTGGAAATATTTTTTATTATCAGCAAGACTATACAGCTAAAACAAGAACTAGGACAAGCCTTATATTCCCCATTATTAAAGGACTTAATTTCTTTATATTTTTTATAAAAACTTATACTTTTATTTACGTCTTTTCGTGACCTTGCTCTCGCTCGCTTCTCTAAGCACACTGCTCCCTCCCCCTCCGTCACGCTCGCTTGAAAGTATATCTTCAATCACCTGCACAGACCCTCCCACAAAACACCCCTTAAACCACCCTTTAAAACACTCAGCCACAACTCGCAAACAAGCCACGAGAGGCGAAACAATTGTCGGCCGCGCACGACGACTGTCGAGAGTACTCCTAGAACTTCTAATACCCGCAACGCATAGAACAAGAACCCCAAGAACAAGAACGCAAGGAACAAGGACGTTAGGAACAAGGACGTTAGGAACAAGGACGTTAGGAACAAAGATCCAGGAACGAAACGCCCTGAAAGCAGCAAACATAATACCCAATAATGAGGATCCAGGAACAAAACGCCCAAAAAAAAACGAGGGCCAGCGACAAAACGCCTTAAACAGGGGCCCAGAATCGAGGAACAAAACGCCCAAAACGAGGGCCAGCACGCCCTTAACTCGCGCTTGCCTCTAGTTTCTTGTCCAAGATATCGGGGTGCAAGAAAGGCTGGCCCATCAGGGGGCATTCCAGCAAGCAAGGCTTGAGCTGAGAATACAGTAACCGAATATAGAATTAAGAGCGACGATACGGTAGTAATACATTTATACAGTTGTATTAGTACGTGATTACGGTTATAAAAGGTACGGGGTATATCCTCCAACTGAGATTATCCTGGTAGTATTGACCTTGCAAAATATGGGACGTATTAAGGAAGTATTAGTACTAGCTACACTGCTACATCTATATGTTAATCGTGCGTTACTAACGAATCCTTACTCAATTCTTCGACTTCTTTCGAGAATGTCCCTTTGTCGGATGAGTCATGTGATATGTCTCTAGTTGTGGCTGAAAGTGTCTGCGGTCGCAAAACCTGAAAGCAGGAGTTTTGGTGGTAGATTTGATAATTAGGGAACAATTGGTGGTAGTTTTGATATCATCCGTAACTTATTTTAAAAGTCAAATATCCCCCTAGTAACCGGCCGAGCTTAAATTCTTTCGCGAGGCGGAGAGAACTCCATACAAAGGTTTGGCATAAATCCTCCTAAAACTCAAGGTCAACCATTCTGAGATATTTACATGGTAAGATGCAAATCCCGAAACATTCCACTTAGTCAGTGAAGCCAGTACACGAGCATTCACCAGTTACGATACTACAGGTACAACAGCAAAAATAGTCTTCACCACCATCACCATCATTACAACATTCGTAAAACCACTAGAACATCATTGAGAGATAAGTTAGAACATTTCCTGCTTTAATCAAGTCCATCTATATCAAGTGCTTAATTGCTTACGTTGCCGTTACAACAAATTTGTTCAGTGGTACCGCCACATATATATGTAAGACACCCGGACCCAAGGACAGCTAACATAGCCATCATCAAAAGTGTCGATAGATGCATGATCTTTTGGAAGGGCTAGCAAAATCTTGAATATGATATAGATGTGTTGCTCTTTATTGAATTGCTTCACTATTTAGAAAGAGTATCGTAGAGGATGAAAGGAAAATATAAGATGGGAAACCTTACTTTATAAAGACATAACCAAGCTTCCCTCTTAATAAGTAGCCCCTGCCTACGCTAGCATGGATTGGTTGACTCTTCGCCATTATCGTAGCTGTCTCTCGACTGCAAATGGCCGAGAAAGGTGGACATACTGATGAGACGGAGTTTACCATACACGAAGCCGGTTTCGAGCAAGGTGGACCGAATACCCTGGCAAGCCTACAAGGTCGATGAAGCAAGCTATGACAATTGCGTAAATGGTACATGATCGCGGTAGAGCTAAGCAGGCTAAAGAGTCTGGAGCGCTAAAACTGATAAGCATTCTTCATGGGAACTCACTCTCAATTTGCTGACGGAGGTCGGACAGAGGCGTGTAAGTAATCTTAGTTATGTTTTCGACCAATAACTCGTAGGTCGTAGAGTTTAGCATCGCTATGATCATCGAAACTTGGTTCTCACTCCGTGCTAGCGCTACCGCAGAGCAAGGGTTGCTTAGCTCAACCGCAGAACAAGGGTCGCTTAGCTCTACCGCCGAACACCTATGGGTTGTACCAGAGCGCAGTCGGATTTGATTGATACTGGATATCGTTCTACTCACTTGTTGGTAATCGTTACCTCAAACTCTCTAATCCTATCACAGGAAGAAGACTAGCATAATGTAATCTACGCCCGAGCGCCGCAACAAGCGGTGATCCCTCCGAACGCGTTTCCTATGACGAAAATTCATGTGCCTATAAATTTATCCTATTCTAGTGCATTGTCGATTTCAAATGCTCCCCCGGACATGTAAAGATTGGAAACCCCGCTACTTCCAGAACTCGGATATCTTTTGCGCGTGAAGTCGCCCACTTCAAATTTCGACATGTCTTACCAACTGACAGACAATGATTCTGAAAATGGTGAGAAGGCTTCTTTCATGCCACATGATATGTTAGAAGATCGTTCAAATGGTGCCACTAAGTCTCCTGCTTGGAATACATTGTCAACACTTCTCAAATCATCTGGTATATTCATGTTAGGTGCGATATGTGCCGTGATACTGGTTACGTCTAGAAATAGTTTTGGGCAACAAGGATCTTATGAGACAGGATTCAATGAAGAAAAGCTGCGTAAGATACTCGAATTGCACCTTGTCAGGAGAGGTAACCTTACACACAGAACCCAGTTCCTTCGTCAGCCATTCAATTGGAAGAGAGAAGATTCACAACTCCAGTGGATTTCCAATTGGACGGCACAGAATTCCTCGTGACATTGCCGGGGGAAATCATGTACGTCGGAACACCCAGTCAAGAAATCGACCGCGCATGGGATGAGTTGCTTTGGGGTCGGTATTTTTCAATTTCTGAAGAAGAGGCCCGAGACTTGTGGGGTGCAGACTATCGTATGTACTATGACAGAGCCAAGTTTGGCTATAGTGGGGGGTTAGTACTCCTTTTATAACACTTCGAAGTGGAAGAATTAATAAGCCTTAGCTTCGATATGTTCCACCAGCTGCACTGCCTGGTAAGAATTTGACCCTGCTGCAAAGACGTATCTGAAAAAAAGTTGCAGAATCAAATACGCCAGGCTTTCCATCGAGACTACTATCCCGAAATGCCACTTCACGGCGAAGTTCACTTGAGTAAGTTTTTATTATCACTTGTTTGAACCCCGCTCATGTGGTTTTATTAAGATCATTGCATCAACCACCTGCGACAAGCAATACAATGTTGGGGTAGCACTGCTATAGTACCTATCAAGTGGGTTGAAGGATATCACGGTGGTTACGTACAGACTGATAGCGCCCACACCTGTCGGAAGTTTGAGCCAATCCGTGCATATGTCTGGGAAAGATTCAATGGGTCTCTGGCCGTTCCACGGCGGCGGCCAAATCCGTGAAGGAGGATGGGAATGCATTTTATGGAAGGCAAGTGCTCAACAATGAATTGCTTACCGCTTCTTTAAATATCGCTGTGTGTTGGGGAGGCTGATCAGTCTTTGTATTATGGTTGTCCTCGCTCTCGACAACTGTATCTCCTGTAGGATCTGCATTGTTCAGTGCTGAAGTACAAGTTGGCATTTTTTCTATCTCTTATCCCGTCAACTGACAAACATCCCTGCAGTCTGCTTTTTAGCGTGCAGGTGCCACATATACACCAAGACTTGTATAGGACGCTAAGAAGCAGAACCGACATCGGTTGAGGGGGAATAAGTGAAATGACACTGCTATCATGCCAAAATTGTTGAGATAAAGCTAAAAGTTAAGGCTGAAAATGTCACCTCGCTCGTATATAACGTCTTACTTCGGTTATTCGAGCACGATTATTCTATTACTGTAATGGCGGGAACTGAGCAGTGGTCTTATATATACCAGAGGTCTCGATTTTAAGGTCTAACTAAAATTTAAAATTAAGGAGGAAAGAGAAGTTAAGAAAAGAAAAGTAAGTTATACTTGAAACATCTCTTTAACTTAAAATATTATCGATATTAAATATTAATTCTTTAACTTAAAATTAATAATATAATTATTATATTATCTTATACGTGTTTTACTGGTGCGGGCGTTGGGGCAGTGCACGTGCTCGGGACCTCGAGTTATTATATATCTTATTGAATAAATACCGGAAACCCGCGTGACTTCTATTATATATATAGCGGAGGCTTCTCTGATCCTCTTAAAGGGTTTAGAGATTAGTTCTAGACCAAATCTACCGAATTCATAACTCACTGATTTCTCTGACTTATTGCCTACCAACCAACACCTCATACACGGTATCATGCAAGGGTATAACCAACAGCGGCGCAGCGCATATATTACCCCACTCTCTCCTCTCTTCTTAGAATTAAGCAACCTTCACTCCTTTCAAGTCTCACTCGTACGTTCGTGATTCCATGCTGTCTGTGGAAGCCCCTGATACCGCTTCAGAAAGCCAATAATCCCGATTACACTGCTAGCGCTGGCAATGTCTGACCGGTCGAAGGGATAGTAGGGGGTACGCGGTAGTGAGGGTGCGCTGTAATATACCCCGCTCCTTATACAGGGTCCTGTCCTGTAGCAGTGTTAAATGTCAATTAATATCTTATGTATAGGAATCTTTCTCCTCCTGTTCATTCGACTTCACATTTTTAACACTTTCAAATTCAAGCATTGTTTCTGCCCCGCATTTACCAATCTAGAAATTCGAGGTCATGACAACTGCAGCCACTCGTAAGTCTGTTAGTTTACGTAGTCTAGGAACATAACCCTTTTTATATATAGCCAGCTGACTTTTAGTAAAATAGCCACACGGAGCCTCCATGGGTGTTGGACCTGTCGACTTCGCAGAAAGAAGTGCGATGAGCGCCGACCATCCTGTTCTACGTGCGTTTGTCTCGAGTTAGACTGTCATGGCTACGGACCTAGGCCTCCATGGATGGACCAAGGTATATTGCAAAAAGAACAAGCTACGAAGTTCAAACGGATTGTCAGCCAAGTCAAATCCAAGAGGCAGCGGCAGAGGTCACTTCAAACCACTTATTCATCACAGAATTTGGAGGGACTACAGACCGAAAAAGCATCCTCGGAGACCCTTCCGCCCTCAACTCCACATCTTGAAACTACTGGGACTCAAACTAGCAACTTGGTTCAAGACAATTTTCAGTTTCAGATTAGTGAAATCGACCTCAGAGCTTTTGATGATCTGGAATGGGATAGTCCATTTAACGACACTATCTCCTCTTCCCAAAACTTCTTTATCCAAGGCCATAATCTGCCGACCACATCTGAGGAGCACATACCTAATCCTTTAGCAATTAACAATTGCGATTTGGATTTTAATGTGTTATTGTCACAACATCCATCAAGCTCTGCATGGCCCACTGGACTCGAAGCTAACATCGGGTGGGATAATGACTTTTCTCAAAAATATGCTCTATCTCAAGAAGATTCTCTGCCTCAAGCAAACTGCGGAAGTGCCCTTACTTCCTGCGAGTCTGTACAACATTACTCGCATTATACCAACCGGTTTCCACAACAATCTGCCGTTGACGAGGAACTAAACTCGACCTCGATGTCTCAAGAGCATTCTGCATCGACTCTTGGGTCTTCTTGGTATTTTGCTTCCCAACCAACAGGTCAAAGCACATCAAATTTGTGCAGTATTGCAGAAGATGCTTTGTTTATTTACTACCTCGACCATGTCTTCTATATTCAATATCCGTTCTACCATTCCTTTGGCGGACAAGGAAGAGGCTGGCTCTTTTCGATCTTAACGCGAGCCAAATCCACTTATCATGCAACCCTTGCTTTAAGTGAACACTATCAACATAGAACAACACTTCACAATAGGAGCATAGCTAATGGCTCTGATCACCTACGAGCGAAAGGTGGACACTATGATATAGCCCTGAGAGAAATGCAGCATAGCCTAGAAAAATCCGATGCTTGGAATGGACCTACTGGTTTAAGCCAAAGTATACACGTGCTTACTTGTATTTTGCAACTTTTGTTCTCGGACGTACGTGAAATATTGTCTTTTAACATCCTTGATACTGATTAGTAATTCTCAAGCTGTTTGCAAGCGGCACAACGAATTGGCGGAGGCATATCAGTACAGCGGCTACTTTGCTTCCAGCACTAGTACATGCACGGACAATTTCAATACCGTCGGCTTCACCTGTATCAGGCTGTGAAAAGGATCGGCAAGATGAGAAAAGCCTGCATGGTGATGGTGATGAGCCCGTCAACTTTTTGCTTGGGTCCTTCGTATCATTTGACATTATTGCAGCTGCTTCTACTCGGTCCTGTCCAATTCTCGAAGTGGATCACAGGCTTGTACTAGAGAAACTCGGGATTGATTTGAACCATCTAACGGCGTGCGAGAATTGGGTTATGATTCTGATCTTCGAAATATCTCTACTAGATAAATGGAAGAAAGAGGCGCAGAATGCTTATGAGCTAAGTATTGTTGAGTTAGCAAAGCGTGGCGGCCAAATCAGAGAACGTCTACGACGAAGCTTGGCTGACCTTGACAATACGCCTTCGACGGGACTCTCACCTAGCAATATGTCTAAAACGTATTCTGGACGGAATCATCTCGAAACAACTAAAATCTTTGCGCTTTCAGCAATGACGTACCTCAATGTTGTTTTGTCTGGCGCTAATCCCACTCTTCCTGAGATTGTTGAAAGCGTGTCGGACACAATAGCTGCTTTCACAGTCATGACTGATTTAAATTTGTTGCGAAATCTCGTCTGGCCGTTTTGTATCACAGGGTGCTTGGCTTCAGAGGGAAAATACGACATTTTTCGTGGTTTTATATGCGCTGCAAATACCAAAGAACGGGATTTAGGAACATGTGCGGAGGCTTTTGAAATCATCGAGGAATGTTGGAGGTTAAGGAAAGCTGGGTCACGCGGGTGTGACTGGGCTTTTGTAATGGAAAAGCTGGGTCGTTACATTCCCTTAGTGTGAAAAACAAAAAGATGTAGCGGACTGTTGCTCTACTTGAATTTCAGAAACATTAAATTGAATGTGAAGACGTTTCTCACCATCAGGTCCACTAGGGGTCTCTCAAAATTGACGAAACAGCATGGCTGGGATCTTGTAGTACGTTTGAGCGGGAGGTCGAGATCGACGTATACCCATATCTAGTGATTTAAGTGAGATGACTAGGCTAACAACAACAGGAGTTGGCAAGACGCAGGTCACTCTCAAGTCTGCATATTGGGCAAAAGAGAACAAGCCAGATTACTCAATCTTCTGGGTGCTAGCATTGAGTAATGTTGCGAGCAGACTCCACTGCGCGCCTTCTTCGCTGATTTGCTTATCCATTCGAAGGGTTTGAGCATCAGTCTCAGAGTTTTCCTAATAGTTTTGGAACCCCCATTCTGTCATTCTCTATCCCATCCGAATCAGAACTGAAGTAAATAAAAACTTCCCTGGAATCTTTCGACCACCAAGGCTTTTGGCCAATCTCCGCATGAATAGTTACATCGTCGATAGTGACCCTTCGAGGCCTTGAGAGTCCAGTCCACAGCGGTCGCCTTGTCTTTGACCAAACATCTTCTAATGATTGGTCTTTGCCTATCAGGGCTAGAAAAATCCAAGGCTCCACATCCGACGGGAGACTCCATCGGGCCATGAAGTTCTGCTGAGGCCCGAAGCCTATCACCAAGGCCACATTCTGGGACAAATTGGTGCGCAGTAATATGACAACCTTGTTGCTTTCTGACTTAAACGGATTTAGCACTGTACGTACTCTTGAGCCCTTAGCTTCCTTAAAGCTTATGACAGGTTCACTGATCAATGCTCCTGGAGGATATAGCTCTGGGGCTCCTTCGACAAAGTTTTGGTAATCCCATAGAAGCACGTGAAATTCTGGTTCGGGCTTCAGAAATCGTAGTCCGAAATGGCGCGTCCGCCAAAGAGCCGTCTCCGTCGCCAGGTAAACCTGCTTGAACTTCACTTCCCAATCCTCCGACCAATTTCCATATATCACGTCGTCTGATCGACGAATTAAGTGGTCCAGATCCTCGAATAAGTGGGGGGATGCACTGTAAAGCTCTATCGCTATGTATTGATCCTTAGGGTGAGAGCTCGAATTGCAACACAGTATGCCTAACAGAGATCCACGTGCATGGTCGGAAATGAATGGCATTCTGAGACGAACTCCTCGATTGGTTAATGTAGATTCAGTGTTCCAGTATTCGGGTAAAACCCGTATATCTTTGGATTTAGAAAAGCAAAGAGGAGATGGAGCGAGAATCCCGCAAAACGAATCATTCGTAGATGAAGTACTAGACATTTCCTTTGTCGGGTTCCAAGCGAAAAGAGACTGATCAGATGACTGTTTCAATATTTCCTCTTGTAGTCTGATGAAACTACGATCCCCTTCTCCGTACAGCAACGGCATGTGAATTCCGAAAAGTCCTAGAAGGCAATAGGCGATGTCTTCCTTTCTGGTCGTGACCCGCTTTGATGCCCAGGACATGATCCTCGCAACACTGGAAGCCCGCACCGGATCATCCCCAAGAAGAACGCCTACAGCAATTCCTGTAATATCGCTGATTATATCAGCGTTTGAGCGTTTGTCGCCGATATAGATCCAATCGGATGTGTAAAACTCCACAAAGCTTGGAGCAATCAATTCCTGTAAGGTCCACCCTCTCGTGAACCAGCAGCTCGTATCAAAACCGGTAAAACAGGTTGAACCATCGGGTCCAACTTGGTTTGAAACATCTGGAAGAAATACAAAGCAGACTGCGCTCTGCTCATACCATTTGTACATTGAATTGATTGCCTCGGACAGCTCAGCGCTGCTTGTCTTGTCGATGCCACAGGTATCCACCCAACACCATTCAAAGCCTCGGCTTTTTGCATTGTTGCAGAAGGAAACGATCTTTTGGTATCCTTCTTTCTCGGTTCCCGTGTTCGACTGAAGTTCTTGAAAGGAAATCTCTTGATCTCCCCAGCGGTGGGACAGAATTGCGTAAGCCGGGAGAGGCTCCTGATCGAATTTCTTTAGTCGCAGTGTTTCGGTATTCAGTAAGCGCATTTTGGGTCCAATGGCCTGTGAAAAGATTGAGTGAAGTTCGAGTAAAAGAGCTCTGGTATCGGAACCAGGCGGTTTGAGAGTTTGCGTTGTTACAATGTATGTTCAAGCTTTGCGATAGGGTAAACTGACTTTGTTGGTTCGGCTATCAACCAACGACGCTGAGACAGATTTGGCGGCCCCAGTAACCTTACAGCTGTATGTAAAAATCAGAGACTATGCGCTAAAATTCGCTCCCGCACTCTTTTTGCGATCGCACCCTTCTCCCCAAACTTATTCTCTAAATAACTCCCTCAATTTTAGACTAAATTTAATAACGAGTAGATCAAAATGCTGGTATAAGCCAGGGCTTTCACTCTTTAAGAGGACTTAATACTTCCATTCTTAATTATTAAGTTCTAAGAGGTGCCCCAAAAACTCGATTTTGGCGTTCCCGCGGAGAGCTCCGCAAAAGAGTAAATTTAGTATGGGAGTTCTCCTTAAAACAGTATACTCTCAATCAATTCTCGTTCAAATTTTGTCTGCACAAGTTTTAATTATAATTCAGGCCTTAAATTATAATTAAACCATGTGCAGACAGAATTTAAAAGAGAATTGGTTGAGCGTGCATTGTTTTTAAAGAGAACTCCCATACAAATTACTCTTTTGCAGCTCTTGCCAAGCCTTGGCCCCGCGGATACTCAAAATCGAGTTTTTCGGGTACCCCCCAATAACTTCTTTATTAAGAGTCTAGATGGAATAAAAAGTAGGTTAAAAGATTCATAAAACATGACGCTTCTAATTTATAAGAAAGGGTTATAAGTCAAATACGTGGTGGTTAAGTTATAAGAGGGGCATAATTCTAAAAACGGGTGCGATCGCAAAAAGAGTGCGGGAGCGAATTTTAGCGCATAGTCTCTGATTTTTACATACAGCTGTGCTTGCAAGGTGCTTTTCCCTACTCGGCAATGATAATGACATGATTGAATCTTGAGAGGCTATAATTGAGAGGATCTTGCTTTTATTCGTGTCTCAAACATCATACAAGTCATTACATAAGCCTTTTCTATTTGCCTGTCAATTTTTTGTCGCAACTCTAGCAGCCTAGCTTTATTCCTCGCAAAAGAATGCGGAACCGCCCGCAAGTTGCACTGTCATACCCTTGGCGATGTTTCAGAAGTCGCCCGGTTTGTATTTACAGCATGTACGGAAGGCCATAAGGACGTGATGTCTCAGCGCAAAATCAAAAATCAATAATCAATAATCAATAATCAATAATCAAAAAACAGCCCCACATAGCCCCACACCCCTCAGAAAATCGTCAGCAACCCTGGTACCTTAATTTGTATAGGAACCCCCGCCCAATTCAAGTACCTTTATTGCCTAGTGTTTGGCCCTTAGTACAGCGCTCAGCCCCTATAATTTAGGGCGCAGCTCCCCATTAAAAAAATCACTCCCCAAAAAAATGTCGCGATTTTTGGGAGACAACCCGGCAAGGGTTATGAGCCCGGGTGTTAGATCGTGAGACAGTATAAAATTGCTTTAAATCTGGCGCTTTTTAATCAAATTTTTAAGGTATTGAGAGAGCCTAAAATTTATCGATTCGTGCTTTTTTTTAGGTTAATGCTGGTTAACCTAAAAGTCGACTAGGTCGCTTACTCGTTACAAGGATATTAGATAACTTAGATATTTTTGGGAAAAATATTTTATTCTATTATTTATATCTAGCCCCAAATGCCGTCTTTGAGTTCACGCGTTAAGAGAGTTTTCTCTACTTTAAATAAATTAATTTCTTGATTATTTTTATTATTTTTTAAAGAGTTTTTCTTACGTGATCTAATATATTAATATTATTTATACTATTATATTAATTTATTAATTTAATATAAAAAGTTTAATATTATTATTTTTTTAAAAAAAATATAATATTATATATATTTTTTTAATTTTTTTATCTATTTTTATAATTTTTATAAATTAAAAAAAATTTATATTTATTTTATAAAAAATATTTTTTTTTTAATATATTACTTTATTCAAGTAAGATTTATTCTTTTATAAATTTAATAATTTTTTAAATATATTAAAACTTAATAATTTTAAATTAATCTTATAATATTAATCTTATATTTAATGATTCTTCTTATATATTCTTTTTTACTTTTAATATTTTTAATATTTTATATTTAATTCTTTAATATTAAATATAAAAATAAAAATAAAAATATTTTAAATTAAATTAAATTTTAAAAATAATTAAATAACTTAATTAATAATTATTATTATAATTATTAATTAATAAAAGAAATATTTATAATCGATATAATAAATAATAATTAAAGATATATTATAAGATATTTATATTTTATATTTATTAATTAATAAAAAAGACTTTTATAATTATTATAATAATAATAATTAAGAATATATTATAAAATATTTTTATTTTATATTAATTAATTAAAAGAATAAATTTCCGCGATTAATATAATAATAATAATTAAGAATATATTATAAAATATCTTTATTTTATTTTTTATTAATTAATAAAAAAAATATTTATAATTAATATAATATTAATAATTAAGAATATATTATAAGATATTTTTATTTTATATAAATTTTTATTAAGAATAAAAATATTATCAAGATTTATTAATTTTTTAATATAAATTAAAATTTTTTTTTTTTTTTTTTTTATAAATATTATTTTTTTATTCTTAATTATTATTTTTATAATCTTATTATTTAAATAAATTCTCTCTTATATCTTTAATTAACTTAATTATTATATTTATTTTTTATATTTAATATAAGTATAAAAAAAAAGACATTAATTATTATTATAATTATTATTAAATAAAATTCTTTACGTTTATTAAAAAATCTTTTAATATTAAAAAAACTATTAATAAAAAATTTAAAAAAAAAAGTCTCGTTTAATAATTATTAATAAATATAATAATAATAATATTAACTTTAAAGATATTATCTTTAAAAATATAATATAAATTAATTAATAATTTAAAATAAAATAAAAAATTAATTGTAAAAAAAAATAAAAAAAAATAAAAAAAAAATAAAGACTAATTATTAATATTATTCTTTAAGATATAAAAAATAATAAATATATAATATTCTTTAAACTTATTTTATTTTTTTCTTAATTATTATTAATTTTTAAAATTTAATCTTAATATTTTCTTGAAAAAAAAAAAAAAATTAAGTTTAATTTTTTTATAATTCTAGATTAAGACTATGACTAAAACTTATATTATATAAAAATCATTTATAAAAAAAAAATTAATTAAAGTATAAAAAAAAAATCCTTTTAGTAATTTTAAGTATAATTTAATTAATATAATATTTTTATTTTTTATTTTATAAAAGCTAATTTATTTTTATTATTTATTAAAAAAGACTATATTTAAAAAATTATTTATTTCGCAATAATTATTTAATTTAGATTTTAATAAGTCTTTTAATAATATTATTAAATAAATTAAAAAATATTTTAAAAAATTTAATATTTAAATTAATATAATAAATATATAAGATTTTATTTTAAATAAATCTTAATTATTTATAATAAACTATATATTTAAAAAAAAATTTATTTTAAGAATCTTTAATTTTTTTATTTCTCGTAATTAAATATAAATATTTAAAAAATATCTTAATTATATTTATTTAATTTATAAAAATATTAAAAAAAAAATCTTATCTTATTTTAATATAATATATAAAATATTTATTAAAAAATAATATTAAAGAAAAATCTTTATCTTTTATTAAATTAAAATTTTTTTAAAAGTTTAGTTTTATTAATTTAATAAATCTTTTTAATATTAATAATCTTTTTTTAAAAATTAAAGATTCTTTTAAAGAATTTTATAATTAAGAAAATAATTCCGGATAAGAATTTCACGAGTATTAAGTCTAAAGTAATTATTTTAAATTTTTTTATTTATTTTTTTTATAAAAGATTTAAGTCTTTTACTTTAATTTATAAAAAATCTTTTTTTATTATTAATAATAATAATAATAATAATAATAATAATAATAAACTTAATTTTAATAATATAATTAAACTTATTTTAAAGAAATAATTTAAATAATTAATATAAGAAAAAAAAAATTTATTAAAAATATAAAATAATTTTTTTTAATAAATTTAACGAGATTAATTCACGAGAGAATAAGATTATTAAGAACAAGAAAAAACTTAATAATAATTTTATAAAATATTAAAAAAATATTATTAAACTTAAAAAATCTAAAAAAGATTATATATATAAATATTAAAAATATATAAAAATAAAAGAGAAGATAAAAATAAAAATAATAAAGATTAATTTATAAAAAAATATAAAGTTAAAGTCTTTAAGAAATATAATTAAGATAAAGAATATAAAGATTATAAATCTTTAAGATAAACTTAAAAAAATTAATATTAATTTAAAAATATTTATATAAAAATTAAATATAAATTTTTTTAAATATTAATAATATAATATAATAAAATAAATTAAAGATAAAAACTTAAAATCTATTAATATTTTATTAAATATTATTAAGTTATCTTTAAGATTTATAAAAAAAAAATAAAGAAATATAAAATTTTAAAAATAATTTCTTATATATTATATTTTATAATTTTAATAATTTTTAATATTCTAAAAATTAATTAAATTAAAAATATTTTATAATATTATAATTCTTTAAAAATATAAATATAATATTTTAAAAATAACTTATATTATTATATATTTTATTATTATAATTTTATATTTAATTAATAAGATTTAGTCATTTTTATAAACTTAAGGGATTATATAATCACGTGACTTTATATAATCGACTAATTATAAAAAATATCTTAAAACCCCGAGACTTATAAAAAATCTTAAAGGCTTTAAAGCATCCGGATTATTATTAATACTTAATATTTTTTTTAAGAAATATTTTTATATTTTATAATAAATAATTTATATAAATAACTTAATCTTATAATTAAATTATTTAATTTTATAATTAAATAAATTATTTTAAACTAACTCGTTATTTAATATTTTAATAAATAGTTTATATTATAAACTAAATTATATAAATAAAAAAGAATTTTAAAAATAATATTTTTTATTTATTTAAATTCTTTTATTAAAATATTAAAATATTTAACAAGATTACTTAAAAATTAAATTATTATTTAAAATAAAAAAAAATAAAAAGGCCAGTTTAAATATTATTATATAAAAATATAATTAAGACTAAAAAATTTATTCATTAAATAAAGTCTTTAAAAAAAAATTTTAATCTCTTTAAATTTTTATTTAACGAAATTTTTTTTAAGAATAACTTAAGCTTTTAAGAATTCCTTTAATATAAAAAACCAAGTCAATATAAAAATCAAGATAAAATTTTAAAACTTAATAACTTATAATAAAAATAAAAAAAATTCGGGATCTCTTTAATAATAAATATTAATTTAAAGTCTAATAATCTCTAGAAATTTATTAATTTAAAGTTTAAAAATTTCCAGAAATCTTTAATAAATCTCTATAACGATATTATTTATTCTAAAGACTTTTATTTATTCTTTTCTTTAAAATTATTCTTAAAGACAAGTAATTTAATTACTAAACTATAAGACTATTAATTAAGATTTAATAATTTAAAAAAAAAAAATAATTAAATTTAAATAATAAAGTTAATAATAAATTTAATAAATTTAAAATTATAAATATATTAAATATATTATATTTTTAAAGAATATTAAATAATTAAAATATTATATAAACTTAAAATAATAATTTTTATTATAAAGAAAAAATATATTTATTAGTTTATATTATAATTAATTAATTTATAAAAGAACTTAAAATAAATATTATAAGAATATTTTTAAAAAAGACTTTCTTTAATTAAAGTAAATAAATTTAAAATAAAAGTTTTATATACTTAAAAATAAAATACTTAAAATAAATATTAATTAAAGCTTAATTTAATAAAAGTCCTTTATATATTTTATATAAAAAAAAAAAAAAAATATTTAAGTATTAAATAAAAAAAAATTTAACTTTAAATAATTATATAATAAATATAATAATTATTATAATTAATAAAAAATAAAAAGAATATATTTATTAAATTATTTAAAAATATATAAAATTATAATATTAATAATTAAAAAATTAAATAAATAAAAATTTATTAAAGAATTAAATATATTTTTTTATTAATCTAAAAATAAAAAATTATTAATATTAAATTAACGATAGGAATTAAAAAAATTTATTAAATATAAATTTATTAAAATAAATAAATATATTTTTTAAATAACTTAAAGATAAGAAGTTATTAATATTATTTTTAGAAATTAAAACTATAAAGAAGAAATAAGTATAAAATTATTAAAAGAAATAAATATATTTTTTAAATAATTTAAAAGTAGGGATTTATTTAAAAAACTTAATTTATTTTAAAATCTATAATATTTAGTCTTTTAAAGAATAAATAAAATAAAGGAGTTATGGAATATAAATAATTTAAATAAAAGTAAACCGGAGTAATAATTAAATATTAGTTTTTAAAATAATCATGGAATTCAAAGAAAGAGGAGGAATTTAAAAGAAGAAAAGGAATTCAAAAGAGGAAGAAGAATTCAAAGAAGGAGGAGGAATTTAAAGAAAAAAGAGAAATTTTAAAAAAAAAAGAGGATAGTTAAATAAATATTAATTCTTGATATTAATAATAAGATTAAAAAAATATAAAAAAAGAATAAAGAATAAAAGATAAAAATAAAAGAAAACTTTATTTATATAAAAATAATAAAGATATAAATATAAAATAAATTATATTATATTATATTTATTTATTTTTATAAATTCTTAAAAAATATATTTTATTTAAAAAAAAATATTATATAATAATCTTTAAAAATTATAGTTTAATAATTATATTATAAAAAAAAATTCTTTTTTATTTTTAAATATATTAAAATTAAAAAAATATTTTTATATAAAAATTATAATTATAATATTATTAAATATAAAATAATTTAAATTTATAAATAAGAATATATATAAAAATTTAAAAAAAATTAAAATCATTCTTAAATTATTTAAAGATTAATAATTATATAATAATAAATAATATAACTTAAAGATATTATACTTTATTCGATTAAATTAATATTTAAATTTATTATTATATTAAGTTATTTTATTTATAAATAAACTTTTTAATAATATTAATAATTAAGAATTATATAATTATATAATATAAAAATATAATAATTAATACTTAATTATATAATTCTTTAAATTTAAAAAAAATAAAAAAAAATTTATTAAAAAATTTATTTATTATAAATTATTTAAATTCTTTTTATTTTTTAAGTTTTTTAAATTATTTTTATATTATTCTTTATTATTATAAAATATTTTATTATTAAAATTCTTTTTTTTAATATTATTTAAACTATAATTTTATTTTATTATTTTTTATAAAATCTACTTTATTTTTTATATTATTTTTAATTATTTTTTATCTTCTTAAAAAGACTTAATATTAAATAATAAATTTTAAACTTTTATTTTATATTTTTTAAATATATAATATAAGAATTTATATATTCTTATATAATTTTAATTTAATCTAGCTTTTAGTTTTTTTAATTAATAAATAATACTTATTTTTAAAAAAAATATTATATAAAATTTTATTATTTTTAAAATTTAATAAACTATATAATTATATTCATTAATTTCTTTTTTAAATTTAATTAAAAACTTCTTTATTACTCTAATTAAATAAATATTATAATAATAAATATTTTAATAATAATTATATAATTCTTTAAACTTCTTTACTTAAAAATAATCTACTTTAACTTATTATATTTAAATTAAATATATATTATAAAAATTAATAAAATTCTTAATATATTATTAAAATTTTTTTATATAAATAAAATAAATAATAATAAAATTATATTTAAATTTATTATTAAAAATACCCGTTTTATAAAAGAATTTAAAGAATCTTTTTTATATTTTTATAAATCCATTAATTAAAGTATTTTATTATATCTTAATATATTAATTTTTAATTAAAAGATTATATATAAAAATTTTATTAAATAATAAATTTTTTTTTTAAATATTATAACTTTATTTAAATAATCACTATTAATAATATCTTTTAATCTTTATTATAATAAATTTTTTTAAAAAAATATTCTTTTTTTTAAATATAATATAAATAAAACTTTAAAATAATAATTTATATATAATTTAATATATTAATAAAAATATTAATAATTATATAAGAATATATATCGATAATCTTATAAATCTAAAAATTATAATATATTAATTTATTATATTTATTATAAGACTAATATTAATTAAAGCCTTTAATAATAAATCTTTTATATTTTTAATCTTTATACTTATCTCGTATCTTAACTTTCTTTAAATTTAATATTTTAAATAATCTTTATATTTTAATTTAAGAAATATATTTATTAATATTTTTCCGAATTTATTAATATATTTAATTATAATTATATTAAATAAATTAATTATTCTTTAATTTTTTAAAAATAAAAGTTTTAATTTTTTTTAATGTCTCGATATATTTATAATTTAATTAATTATATCTTAATTTAAGTTTATAATATTTTTAAATTTATTTTAATTTTTATATATTTATATTAAAATAATTAAGTTTATATTTAAAAATATAAAATATATTTTTAAATAAATAATTTTAATATTAATAATATTAAATTAAATTAATTAATTTCTTGTTATAAAAGTATTATTAATATTTAATTTATTATTAACTTATAAAATAATCTTAATTTTATAATATAAACTTTTTATAATAAAAAACTTTATTAATTTTAAAATTATTAAATTTTAAAATATATTTTACTTTATTAAAAGTTTTATTTTAAATATAATATAAATCTTTAATTTAAGCTTAATATTATTTTTATAATTAAGGATTAATTTTATTTCTTATAATTATAATATTATTAATTTAAAGTTATATTTTAATTAAAATAAAAAATAACTTAAAAAAATAAAATATTTTTATAATATAAAAATTAAAAAATTAATTAATGCTAATACTTGAAAATTATATAATTATATAATATATAAATATAATAAATAATATATAATTATATAATTTTTTATATTTAAGAAATTAAAATAAAAAAAATTAATTAATTTTTAATAAAATAAAAAAAAAATAAGATTAAAAAATAAAATTAATGCGGACTTCTTATAAGTTTTTTTTTATAAATAATTAAATTATAACTATTACTCTAAAAATAATAAAATTAATATTAATAAAATCTTTTATATTTAAGTAATTTAAAATAATAAAAATAAAATATTTATATTAATATTTATAATTTTTTTTAAAGATATTTATATAATAAATCTTTAAAGTAAAAATAAATAAGATTAATTAATTTAATTATTTATTTAATGATTTTTAATCTTTTATTAATATTATTATTTTTATAAATTTAATAATAATATTAACTTTATTCTTAATTATTATATTATTCAAGAAGTTATTATAAGAAAAACTAAAAAAAAAACTAAATATTTATAATATCAAGAATATTAATATTATTTATTCTTAAAAAAAAAATAAAAAATATTAAGCTTAACAAGATTAAAAAATTATAAATATTCGAGATATTAAATATTAATAAGAAAAAAAAAATCTTATAAATTATTTATCTTTAAAATAATATTAAAGAATATAACTTTAATTATAAAATAAATTAATTATATATTAAATCTATTTTTCTTTTTTTTAATCACTTAAGATATTATAAAAAAAATAAAGTTATAATATTATATAAATCTTTTTATTATTTTTAATAACGTTATATAAAAAATAAAAAATATTTTTAATATATTAAAGATTTAATTTATAAATCTTTAAGTAAAAAAAAAATTAATTAACTTAAATAATTTTAAGATTATTATAAATTTAAAAATAATATATAATTAAATTTAAGATTATTTAATATTAATATTATATATAAATTATATAAAGTAAAATTTAAAAAACTTATAAAAAAAATATATATAAATTAAAAATTATTTTAATTAAGTTTATTATAATTATTAATATAATAATAATAAAAAATCTTATATTTTATATCGATTAAATATAATATTAAATAATTTAATTCTTTTTAGATTAATCTTTATAAAGTCTTAATCTTTAAAGTTACAAGAATCTTTAAAATAAAGTTAAAAGATTAATAAAAAAGAAAAAAAAATAACTAAAAAGATTAAGAATAATATTAAAAAAAAAATCAAGAATAAAAATAAAAAAAATATAAATATTTTATTAAAAAAAGAAATATTTTAATTAAAAGAAATATTTATAAAAAAAGACTTTTTTTAAATTAATAAATAATTATAATATTACGAGAAAGACTTAATATATCTAAGATAAATAATTAAAAATAAAACTAGTTTATAATAATTAAAAGAAAATTAAATATAAATAAATATTAAGACTAGATTTTATAGTTTTAGAATAAGATTTTATAATAAAGATAAATATAAGTATTAATTATTATTTTTAGATTAATAATATTATAATTTTATATATCTTAAAATATAAGGATTTTTATCGGACATAAATATAATAAATATTAAGTAATTAAGATACTTGAATTAGACAGGGATTCTTATATAAATTAAGATACTAGGGTTGCTGACGATTTTCTGAAGGGTGTAGGGCTATGTGGGGCTGTTTTTTGATTATTGATTATTGATTATTGATTATTGATTATTGATTATTGATTATTGATTATTGATTATTGATTATTGATTATTGATTATTGATTATTGATTATTGATTATT
>Ga0302221_10000782_pt1 | contig 21533 bp, 5 predicted proteins | sample II_Palsa_E2_1_FD_193517 | JGI IMG/M metagenome (GOLD analysis project Ga0302221, IMG submission 193517) | Peat permafrost microbial communities from Stordalen Mire near Abisko, Sweden - II_Palsa_E2_1 | ecosystem: Environmental > Terrestrial > Soil > Palsa > Peat permafrost | place: Sweden... | reverse complement strand
AATATAATGATTATATAATAAATATAATGATTATATAATAAGTCTTTTTTCTTATATTATATTTAATTTAATTAAGTAATTATAAAGAGACTTTGAATTATTATATAAGACAAAGAGTAATTATTTTAATTATAAGATCTTTTAAATTATCGACTTGATTATAACTCTTATATTAAAGTTATAAATTAATATATATAATTTAAAAGTTAATACGTTATAAATTATTTATTTATATTTAATTAAAAATTAATAAAATATATTTATAAATTGATTTCAATTTATAAATATGATTATAAAACCGATTTATAATAATAAGTCCTTATTATTAATAAAAGAAATATTTATAAATATTAATAATTTAAAAGAATTTAAATTTAATAATATAAAAATAAGTCTTTTAATTATATTGTCGATTTATTATTAAATGCGTTTATTAAATTACTTAATGTTTTCCTTTTATAAGTCTATTATTTAAATTATAAAAGATAAATCGTATAAGGATTTAAATTAATAAACTATAATAATATAAGCGTTTCTCGCGTATTATATTATATATTAATCCTTTATATTTATAGTCTTATAAGTCTCTTCGTAAGAATTAATGAGATTTATAAGCTTTATTATAATAAGCCGTAAATTTTAAACTTAAAGTTTTTAAGTCAATTTAATTAAATTACTTTTTATATAATTAAACTTTTATTAAACTTGATTAAAGTCTATTCAATTAATTACTCTTATAACTTTATTAAGAATTTAACTTCTTATAATTCAATCTTTTTAACGTTTATAAAAGTTTAATTTATTAAGAAGAAAATATCGTCTGTTTAAAGTCCGACGATATTAAGACTATTTAAAGAAGTATATAAAAGATATAAGTCATAAGTCGACTATTTTATAAAAGGGTTTTATAATTTATAAAATTATTCTTAATTATAAATTGAATTTAAAAGACGATTATATAAAGATGTCTTTACTTAAGAAAATATTAGACTATATATAAACTTATAAAATATCTTATAAATAAAGAGTTATAAATTTAATTTATTATAATTTAAGAATAAATATAAATATAATCCGTTGATTAACTTATTAAATTATAAACGATTATATAAAAACTAAGTCTTTTTCTTAGTCGTTATAAGTTTATATAATAAGCTTTGATTTCTTAAAGACTTTATTAATATTAAAGTATTTAATTTCGTCGACAAATTATAAATTGAATATATAAACGCTTTATAAAACGTCTTTATTTATTACGATTATAAAAACACTTTTCTTAAATAATTTATTAATTTCTTTACGTCGTAAGTTTATAAAAAAGGGTTTTTATATTAAAATTAATATATTTATAAATAGAAATTATTTTATAAATATATTTATAAAAATTAAATGATTTTCAATCACGGAGTATTTAATTATAAAATACTTTTAAAGTCGTTTTTAATTACGTTTTATAATAAATTCAATAAGTTTAATAAATTCTTAAAAGACTTTTAAAATAAATAAGAATATTTTTAATTTATTAAATTCGACGTTATAAATAGTTTCAAAGGTTTTAAATTAAAAGTAAAGTTTTATAAACGTGTTTTTAAAATTAATCGGTTTATTAAAAAGTTATATAAAGTATATTTCGTCTTTTATAATTAATAAAAATAAGGTTTAATTTAATTGCCGCTCTTATATTATATAAAGACTTTAAAATTAAATAAAAAGTTATAAATTAAAGTCGTATTAAATTTATTATAATAATATAAAGCGTTATTAATAATTTATTTAATTTATAACTTAATTATTTTAATTATTACTTTTTATATTATAATTATTCGATTTATGATAAATAAAGTAAAAGGGTTTAAGTTATTTATTTATAAATAAGCTTTATAAATTAAAAGAGTGAATATTAATTTATTAAAACTAATAATATTATTAACGGCTTTTATAATTATTTATAAAGTTAATTCCTTTTAAATATTTTTATATTCGTTTATAATAATCTAATAAGCTCTTTATAAAGTCGAGTGAATTCGTTCGACGAGTTTAATAAATTAATATATTTTAATTAAAACGGCTTTTATTAAAATAATTATAATTATAATATATTATTAGAATTCCTTATTAATAAAGTTTTTATCGGCGTTATAAATAATATATTTAAAAAGTCTGACGTATATATCGATTTAATAAACTTATAAAATGTCTTAAATATATTTTATAATTAATAAACGGTTTAATAATAGATTGCCTCGTCGATTATATATAAAACTAAGTTATTATTAATATATATAATGTTTATATATATTAAATAATTAAAATCGAAGTCTTTATAAAGAGTAAACTTAAATTAATTTAAAGAACGTTTATATTTCTAATAAAAAGAATAATATTTAATTAAATAATCGATTATTTATTTATCGACGTCGTTATATTTAAAGCGTTCGAGTACTTTATATAGCTTTTCGATTAACGGATAATTAAAACGGCGGTATAAGCGATAGATTTCAATATTAATAAGATAATACGAGTTATAATCAAAGGACTCTTAAATATAAGTCTATAAAGCCTCTCTTTATAAAAAGAATAAGTGTCCGAAGCGTTATATAATTAATAAGATAATAGATTTATTTCTCTCGTTAAACGTAAGAAATATAAAATTAATTAAAGTATTTATAATATTATTATAATAAACCCGTAATCTGTTTATATTTATAAAATAAAATAAAAAAGAAGTATCCGTTTTTATTATATAAAAGTCTTGATTATAATTGACTTAATTAATATAATTAAACCGATGTCGAATTAAACGTTTATAATTTTAATTTATATAATATCGATGTCCGTTTTATTATTTATAATAGCCTTATATATTAAATATTATCCGTAACTTATAATAAATATCTTAAAAGTACTTATATCGATTATAACGTTATAGAATTCTTTAAAGATATAATATTCTATATTAATATATATAAATAAGTCTTATTTATAATTCGTAACGTTTATAATAAGTTTAATAAATAAGTTTATAAATAAGTTTTCGAATGTAATTAAATATATAAAAGAGCGGTCGGTTAATATAATATAAGAATAAATAAAGAGAGTATACCGCGTCCTTTTATTAACGGTTTAAATATAAATAAAAGAAAATATATATTTTATATTTTGAGTTTAAGTCATTGATATTATTTATTTATTCTCTTTAAAAGAAGTTTATATTAAGAAATAAGAAGTAAGAAACATCTTTAAACTCGTAGATCACGTGACACCTTATTATATCCGCCCTATTTATATAAGATACTGTCTTTTAATATAGAATAACTATTATAATAAAAAAGAAATATTTAAAAGGCAATTAATCTCTTTTATTTTTATAAGTCTTTAATAATCTGTCTTCTTCCGTTAATTATATATTACTCCTTTTATTATACTAAGTATATTAAAAAGAAAAGAAAGAAAAACATCTCGTAATTAAGCCTCGCTTTTAATTTCTTTTATAATAAACTTAATAAATAATAAAATTAGTTTAAAACTATTTAAAATATAATTAAAACGACGAATTGCTTCTTTTAAAATCTTTTGACTCTTAGTCTTCTTAAAAAGACTTAATTCTAAAGTTAATTCGTTTTCTTCGATAATAATTAAACGTTTTCGTTTCTTTTTAATCTTAAGAATAAATAGTTTATTAGTCTTTTATTTAATATTATTACTTTTAAAAGAAGAAGTACTTATGATCGGGCCTTTAATATTTAACAACTCTTTTAAAATATTCTTAAAGCTTAAAGTATTAAAAGTAAAGTCTTCGTCTTCGTTATAAATAAACTCTTTAAATAAAAGTTCTTTTCGAATACGTTTAATTATCTTATTAAATGCCTCGCTTATTCCCTCGACTATTTTTATTAATAATTCTATTTTTACTTCGTTATCCGATTTCTTTATTATTAAATTAAATATAATAAGAGATTTTAAAGATTTGAATATATTATCTTTAAAGAGAGTTTAAATATAAAATAATAGAATTTTAAGAGTCTCTTTAAGAATTATTAATATTAATTTATCTCGTAATTATTAATAATATATTTTAAAAGAGTCGTCTTTATATTATTAATATTCATCGTTAAAGTTAATTTAAATCTCAGTTTTAAAAATCTTTTTTAAGATCTTATAATAAAATATAAAATAGTTTATTAATATAAACTCATCTCTTATAAAAAGAGTATTTATTTCTATTATAATAATTTGATTAATAAACTTTATCCGGCTTACGAATACTTTATTTAATATTTTAATATTAATAATAAAACGATAAACTTAAAAAAAGACAACGTTAAAGAGAATGTCTTTAAAATTAATTCATTATAATATAAAAAGAATAACTTGATTTAAGACCGCTTTATATAATTCAGATTAATAGACTTTATTTTTAAACTTTCTTTCTTTATCGATAATTATATAATTATTATTAATAATCCGAAAAGACGAGTTAATATTAAAATTAAAGCCGACGTAAATATTTTATTTAATATAAATTATATCTTTAATATCGACTTGAATAAGCTTTTAGTCTTTATATTAAATAATAAGTCTCTTTTTAATAATAAAGACTGATTTCTTTATTATATTAAGCTTATAAAAGAGATATAAACGTTGTTTAATACTTTTTTACTTTATTAAGATATTAATATATTTATAATTATTTTCAAGGAATTGAATTATAAAACTCATTATTTTAATATTAATTTTAAAGACGATAATATAATTAATAACCCGATCACTGACTTATTTACTTTTCTCTTTCTTTAATATATTAATCTTTATAATATTAAACGAGTCGGCGTTATCTCGTTTAAAGAATAAGAACTTAATATATTCAGAGTAATAAATAAGATTTATTACGCCGTTTTATCGACTAATAATTATATTAAAATAAAGTCTGTGATTTATTTTAATGATTTATTAAATCACGTTATAAACTTTATTTAAAAAGATATAATCGTTATTTATTTTAATTTCGAAGCGACAATAATATTTAAATTAATTAAATTTATAAACGATTTTAAAAAAGAAGAGAGACTTAATACTTCTATCTTTATTTCTTTATATATATAATAATTATTTAAGATTAATATATTTAATTATTTTAGTCTTAATATAAAAGGGTAAGAAGCGCAATATATATCGAGAATAAAAACGTCGAATAAAAATAAAGATAAAAACAAAGTTATTTAAAAAAGGGATAAATAGAATCGATTATATAAAGCCTTAAAAATTAATTCTTTATATTTATTTTAATAGACTTTAAAATATAAATTAAAAGTCAAGTAATAAAATAAAGTAAAAAATATATATTATATATATTAAAAAGAAAAAAGTGAGTATTATAACGAGTATTATTCTCTTTGACTAATTAGTCACTTAATTATTAGTCACTTGACTTCCACTTGACTTCAGCCCCGTTATATTCGTCTTTTTATTCACTTTTACTCGTCTTTGAGTAGCTTATTAAAAGTGAATAGAACTTATAATATTATATATATTCTTACTCTTTCTTTTCTATTTTAAAAAACTATCCTTCTTTTATATTAAAAATATCTAAACGTTTAAACATCAAACTTATTAAAACAGACGTTTATTTCATTAATTCTTTTATTATTAATAGCTTTAAACTATTTTAATAAGTCAAAACGATCACTTTTATCGCTTAAATCACTTAAAACCGACCTCGTTATCGCCGTCGACCTTTTTGACAAGTCTTGACTTCGACGAATTCTAATCTCAATCCTTTTTAAAATGATTAAAAAGATTAAAGTTCTTTCTTCTATTAATAAGTCCTTTAATAAAACAGTCTTAAAGTATTATTAACTTTAAGCTCTTGACTTACGCCGTCGACTTTAAATATTTAAAGCTTTTAAAACACCTTCGATTTCGATAAAGTCCTTCGAGTTTAATAAGCCCTTCAACTCAAGATAATAACGATAATCTTTTTACTTTCTTAAGAAGTCTCCTTTTGATTCTTATTTATAGAATTGACACTTTTTTAACTTCTTGTTTAAATTAATTAAATAACTTTAAAGACAAAGCTTTTACTCTTTTGAAAAGACTTTTATTAACTTTTAACTTCAGAATTAATACTTTAATAACTTTTATATTTAAGTCGATTTGACTTCGATAAAACCGACTTTCGACTCGAAGATAATTATAAAGACAAAGTTTTTATTCTTTTGAGAAAACTCTCTTTAATTTTCGCTTATAAAGCTGATACTTATATAATAGAGTTGTTTAAATCCGTCGACTTTTTATTTAATAAGTCATATCTTATTCACTTTTAAGTCTCTTTAATATTATTGATCTTTGAATAAAGTTGATAGTTTTATAAACTTTTGACTTTTGATCTTTTAATACGAATCCTTCGATACGAATCTACGAATCCTTTCTTTTAATACAAATCCTCTTTTTTAAACTTAAATTAATCAACGCTTTTAATTCCGTTTAAATATATTAATTAAACTCTTTTTTAATTAATTTTAAGTCTCTCTTTTTAATTATTTAAGAGTAAGAAATCGTTAACTACATTTAATATAACCTTGAATTATTGATTATCTTTACCGTTAAATAAGATTAAAAGAAGTATTAATTAATTATATAATGAACTCTATTAATCTTTATTGATATTTAATATTAAGTTCTGTCTTTTACTTTAAATAAGCTTTTCTTTTATCTTTGTCTTAAGTAAGCTTTTCTTTTATTTGTCGAGTATTGCCTTCTTTTTATTATTACTTTTATTTTATCTTACTTTAAATAAGCTTTTCTTTTATTAATCAAAGTCGACTCTTTTATTAATTATTTACAGATCGAATCTTAGATTTCGATACTCTTTTAAAACTAGAATTCGACTCTTTTATAAACCGGAAATTAAAACTAGATCTTAAATAACGGACGTTAACTCTTTAATTTTATTTATTTTAAGTATTAGCCTTTTATTACGCTTATTATAATTTAAGAGTTCGCTTTATCATCTCTTCTTTTTACTTTTATAAGCGTTAATAACTTAAGAGTTCATTATAAAGTAATAGTATTCTCTTAAAAATACAATGTAATTAATAATACGGGGGATTAATATTAAAACTCTTTTAAAAGAAAATAAGTGTTTAATTTATAATTACGGCCTTTACTTATAATCGTTAACGTTTGAATTATACGCGTATTAGCTTATAAAACCGATATGAAGTCTTGAAAAAGCCGCTTACTTAAACTAATAATAATATCTGCTCTTTAATAATAAAGAGCACTTTAATAAAATAATAAATTAAAAACCGACGCTGCGCTTCGGTCAAGATCTTCCTTTTATTATAAAGGCTTTTTAAACCGATTATTCATTGATATTTCCTTTAAATATAATACTTTTAGTCTATAATTAGTCTTTATATTCTGAAGTTATTCGTTATTTAATTTAATTAATCATTATAACTGTCTTGACTTTTATTATTATCGAAGTGAATATATTATTATCGTTATATTAACGTAAGAGTAAAGACTCGTATAATAAATCTAATACGGTCAATACTTATTAATAATTATTAGTCTTAATATTATTATTATTTAAACGGAATCTATAACTATATAATATTATAGTTTTATACTTCGATATCTTTAAAATAATTAAAATGAAAGTCGGAATTAAAACTAGAAATAATATCATTAAGAGAATAGAAATATCGTTCTCTTTAATAAAATAATTTCAATTTGTTTTTAAAGAACGTTTTATATAATAGTGCTTTATTAAGCTTAAACTCTTTTAATTTATAATAATCCTTCTTTTTATTAACGTTATAAATTTAATAAAGTCTTAATTATTTGAAATCTAACTTTTTATATAAAGACATATCGATTTCTTTAATAAAGTTATAACGGAGTATAATATCTCCTTCTTTAAAAGGTTTTACTTTAATCTTATGTCTTATATTAAATACTTCTTTTTCTTTTTATCGTCGGCAAGTCTTTCGATAAATAGCCTCTTCGGTATTCTCTTCTTTTATTTAAAACTATTGAGCTCGTAATTTAAAAAGCTTTAATCTGTCTATTACTTCTTTCGTAAAGATAGTCCTTTAAGTTAGAAATCTTAATTCGACTAATAAAATAAGCTCTCGTTTATAAACTATATAAAATAACGTATATTTAATAAGTTTATAAACTGTTATTCGATTTATAAATAATATTATTATTAAGTTTATAATCTAGTCGTCACTGAGTTTAAACAATATATCTTTTAAAGACTAATGACTTCATTTAATCATTTTATTTCTAAGAGCGTAATATATAAAGACTTAAACTTTATCAATTCTTTATTTATTAAAGAGATTAATTACTTCGCCTTTGAACTCTCTGCCTTTATTAAGAACTATTCTTTAAAAGACTTTATAACGACTAATAACGTCTTTTTAAATAAAGAGAATAATTGTCTTAATTTCTTTATTCGAGACAATTTTAACTTCGACTTAATTATTTATATCGTCTTGAATTATTATTAAGTATTACTTCCCTTTTCGTGACAATATATAAATAATGTCGATAGTTTATTTTTCTATTAGTTTATTTGAAGTAATTAAATATAAGGCTTCTTCTTCTCATTATATTAATCGAAATTAATATTCTGAATACGACTTAATATAATCTTTAACGTCTTTAAAACAGTTATTTTAAAAGTATTGTTATAACAGCCGATAATAAGTGTTTTCCCTTCTTTTATATCTGTTTTAATTATAAACATTTCTTAAGATTTAAGCTTTTATCTCTTTTTTATCAATTATTAATTTAATAAGTATTCTCTTTATTAATAAACGCTATAGCTTTCGTTTATAAACTTTATATTTCAGTGCTTCTCTTTTAAATCTATGAAATTCCAAAGTATTTATATCTTTTAATTTCTTAAATATAATTAAATAAATAATTATTTTAATAAACTCTTTATTATATTTAATATTAAAGATAAGCGTCTCGTATTTTAAGTCGTTATATAAGTTTAATCCGTTATTAAAACCCGATCCGTTATTAAAATTAACTTCTCTTTTAATTCTCAGTTTAATAATAATATCTTTTATATATTAAAAGATCTGTCTTTTATTTTAAAGTTCCGGGTCTTCTTTTTTATTTTAATTATCTTTACTTTTATTATCTTTACTTTAATTACTCTTAAGTCTTATAAAACAGATTTCGTAAACTTTGAACTCAAAAAGAATTTAATTGTTAATATCTTCTTCTTTATTTAATTTAATATTATTTAAGTGTCTCGGTCGTCGTAATAACGCGTCAGCCGTTATATATTATTTTCTAAATATATATCTCATTTTAAAGTCGAATAAGCGTATTTAAATTAATTACCGCGTAATCAACGCTTTAAAGTGATTAATAACCGCTTTGTTTAATTATATTATAAGTATATTCGTATTAATTTTAAGAATAAAATAATATTTAATGAATTAAACTTATAACTTCTTTAAGATCTTAAGTACCCCTTTATACTCTCGTTTAATAACGTTGTACTTTCTCTCAACTTATGATTAAATATTATTCTTATATCGTATAAAGCGAACTTTTTTAATTTTAACGTCTTTTTAATTTAAATAGCCGTTATATCTTTTTAAATTAATATTTACCCCGACTACGATCTCTTTTACTTTAAAACTATAATTGATCTTAATAAGTACGAGTATTATAATTATTACTTATTATAAAGTCTTTATTACTTTACTTTATATATTTAAGTCTTAATATTATTTGACTCTTTTTTTAAATAAAGAGTATATTAGATTTATAATGAGACTAAAGTCTTTGACTTAAATCTTAAAATAGATATATAGTCTTAAAAACCCTTTTACTTCTTTTATATTCTCGGATATATTTTAATTTATAATTCTGATTACTTTATCCGTAAACGGTTCTTTACCCTTTGAATTATAAATAAACTTAATAACGTTTAAGCCGTCTTTATAAAACTGAGACTTAATATTAATAAATACTCTAATTCTCTTAATTCTTTCTAGTATTTTATTAAGGTTTTAAATGTGTTTTAAAATAAATCTTCGTATATTAAAAAGCGCTTCTTTTTTATTATAATCAATATACGGTCTTTTTATACCGACATCATCGATAAACGACTTAATTACTTCCGGATTAATATCTTTTAATATCAGGCTTATGATTTTAATAAACTATATTATAAAATTAATAGCTTTTTATAATAACGTAATATTTAATAAGAGTTTAAATAACGTAAAGAATATTATTAAGTCTTTATTCTTAAAGTAAAGTAATATCTGATTATAATTAAAATATAAATCGATTAAGCTTATAATATAATAATCTGTGAACTCTTTTATAAATTCGTCAATTAATAATAATAAATTAACGTCTCGTCTCGTCATTATATTTAAGTACGTAATTGAATTAATCAATTTATAATCCTTTAATGTCTTCTTTTTGACTAAAAATTATAAGTTCTTATATAGTCTTTTAAAGTATTCTAATACTCTTTTATTAAGTCGTTTTTTAAGTATTTTTATTATTAATAATAATAATAGCTTTAAGTATAGAAAGTTCGCTACTTATTACGCTTTATATTCGATAATATTAATAACGATAAGTAATGAAATATCTTTATAAATCCGGTTATATTCTAATTATTTAAATATAAAGACTTTTTCTTTATTAATAAGTATTTCTTTTAAAAGTATTCGCTTTACCGGCTATAGTTCACTGATATTAAGTTCTTTTATTCGCTTTAATATAAGTCGTAATCGTTTTAAAATGTCTGAAAATCTAAATAATATATATTATTAATATATTCCGACTTACTTTTATAACGTGTTTTTTATTTTCGATTAATTATATTAGTCTCGTCGTCTTTTAAGTTTTTCGTCTTTCTCGTTTATTTTATTAATTAATTATATTTTCTTGTCTTTTATTTTATAAATTATATTGACTATATAATTCTTAATTCTTTTTTAATAAGAGTAAGATAAGTATTCCGAGTTAAAATCTATCGAAAAGTTTAAATATATATTTATAAGATTTATAAAATCTGAGTTTTAATCCGAAAAATAAAAAAATAAATTAATATAATATAACTTGTAATGATTTAATACTTCGTCTCTTCTTTTACTTAAGAACTTGTCTTTAAGTTTTATAATTCTACTTTTTATAATATATAAAGAATTAATAATAGTCTTATAATTAATTATATTAATTAAGCGTTTTTTAAGTCATTAATATAATTATCTTCATTATCGCTTTCGATGATTTTAAACTAGTTTTAAGCTTTATATAAATAGCTTTCTCGTGTCTTCTTTATTTCAATATTAGTTTTAATACTTATAATTACTTTAATTTTAAAGTCATAAAGTAATATAAAGACTAGTCCGTCTTCTTCGTCTTTAAAATATCTGAATATGACTTTAATCTTTTATATAAATAGAAATTTAAAGACTACTTTGATTTTAAGACTCTTTATAATATAAAACCGAGTCTTGACAATAATATTCTCAATTATAATAATAACGTTGTTTATAAATCCGATAAATTTAAACTTAATTTTAATAATCGTTTAAAAGACTATTTTAATATTATAAATAATTAAGATCTCAAACTTCAAGACTATATTAAGAGAAATATAACTGACTTTTATTTTAATGTCGAGTATTACTCTTATATTAATAAGCTTACTTCTGTTTATTATAATAATAATAACTTTAAGAATAAAAGAGTAATAATTTAAATAATTAAAGAAGTTCTTAATAATTAACGGATTGATATTTATAATTTATAAGTCGTTAAATTTATATAATAAGTCTTTTAAGCCGATAAGCTCTCTTAATTTAATCTCACTCTTTATAATTTCTATCTTTTATATTCTTTTATTTATTTCTTTTATTAATAAAAGTAACCTTTTAATAAAAACAGAGTTTATAAGTGATATTATTTCCTTTAATATAAAGTTAAAGAAAAGAGTAATTTAGTTTAATAACTTGTTTAAAGATCTTTTATATATATATCCGAGCTTTAATAAAGTTTTTATACGGCTTTATTTTAATCTTTATAAGATTTTAATGATTTTACGGTCTTTAAGCTTAACTTCTGGTTTTAATTCCGGTAATTGAGAATTTATATCGTCTTAAAACTAAATTATTTTTATTTGAAGTGCTTTTGTCTTTTTATAAAACGTTTATTATTATAGTCTTTCTTAAAGCGTTTAGTTTTTAATATAAAGAGTATTTCTTTTTAAAGCTCTCTTTAATAATCTAGTCTTAATAAGCTCGATTTCCGCTTCTCGGGCGATCATTCCTTATATTTAAATATATTTCTCTTTTGAAATATCAGTTTTATTTAATAAGTCAGAAATATCGTAACTCTCGTCTTCGAAAACTTTTAAGTTCTTAATAATACTTTTACTCTTACTCTTTTATATTATTAGCCGGCTCTTAACTTCTTCGCGTAATACTTACTCTCGTCGTTTTAATATATGACTATATTTAATATTAATGACTTATATAATGATTTAATTACGCCGTAAAGTGTCTTTATTGAATTATATTAAAAGTAATAATTTATTTAAATTCTAAAGGCTAATATAAATATAGTTCTTATTGTCTGACTTATAAATTATTTCTTTTTTAATAAATATTTTATAGTCGTGATATTAATTCATATATTAATAAAGTGCTTATAGTCTTATCCTTTTAACTTAAATATTTTTATATCACTTATAAATCTCATCGTTTCTCTAGTCTCTTTTACGAGTTAAAAAGCTTTTATAATTGACTTTAAAAATAATATCTTCTTCGTTTTATTTAAGTTCACGTTTATAAAAGTTTAATTAATATTTATTATTTTATTCCTTTAAAAAGCTCGCTTTATAACCGCTTATAAAATATATAGTTTATTAAGACTTTTTATAATCTCGTCGATATCTTTATTTATTATTCGTTTATTAGTCTTTAATATAGTCGCAGTCCGAATAAAAGGCAAGATTAATTTAAGTTCTCTCTTTTATTACTTTAATAGTTTCTCTTTATATATCGCGGTTTTAGTCGACAATTTATTATTTATAAAGTCCGGGTTTAAGTTCTTAAACCCCGTTAATAGTTCGGTTATTCTTTATTTTTAAACTAAGTTATTTATATCTCTTAATATAATATAATTATTCTTTATATCTCTATAGATTTCCTCGAACGTTTTTATATTATCCGTATTAAATTTCTTCGTTTTAACGCCGAACTTTATTATTTTAATTCTCAGATTTTAAGATAGTCTATAAAGAAACTTAAAGATTAAAGCCTTTTTTATAATATTATTATTGTCTTTATATTTGATTCCGATTTCATAAAACCTTTTATAATAGTCGTAAATTTAACTTTAAATAACGATATTAAAGTCGACTAATACTTTGAAGTCTTTTATATACTTCTCGAAGTAATTAATAATATATAATAATTAATTTGAGTCAGAATATCGATATTTTTAAAGTAAGACTTTTTAAAAGACTAATTAATTAATATTAGAGTTTTGATATTCTAATAGTCTTTCGATGTCCTTTTAATACTGTTTAATAAAGTACTCAATAACTCGTTTCTTCTTTTCAATGTCATTATTAATCTTATAATCTTTGAAGTATTTATTTAAAGTTTTAAAAAAAGTAATAATCTCTTTTTTATCAAAGAATAAACTATTATATCCTTTTAAAACTAATATTAAATAATAAAAGACTATTCTCGTTATAATCGTGATAAGTTTTAATAAAGCTTATAATTAATAAATAAAAAGCTTAAGAGATTCTATTCGCTCTTCTTTAAAGGATTAATAAGCTCTTTTAAGTAATTTAATTATTTACTTCCCTTTTTATTAAAAGGAACCGGATTTTAATATAATAATTATTATTAAATATCGAATTTGAATAATGAAGTCATATATATCGCTTTAATTAATATAATAATAGTAATAAATGAGAATATAAAATAATAGTGATAATTTTCAAGAATTAAAATTCAAAGCTGTTAAAGCTTATATATAAATACTTATTTAAGTAAAATCAAAAATCAAAAACAAATAAAAAGAAGTAATATCGGTCTCAATTAAATATAATTCTCATATCTTTTAATACTTCTGAAAAAGAATAAATCATTAAATTTCCTTTTAAATACTTTATTTAAAATATTTAATGCCGTCTCTCAACCATCAAATATTAAGTGTCATTAATAAAACTTAGCCCTTATAATAGCTCCTTTTCTTACGTCTTATTTAATCGATTATAATGATAATAAAACCCCGAAAGTCTTATACTCTTTATAATAGTCTCTTATAGAGTTTTTTAATACTTTAATATCTTCTTTTTATTTGAATCTTCAATTAATACTTATTAAAAGCTCGCGGTTTTATCCGGCTATAAATATCATATCCGCTTATAAGTTACTGTCGTATTAAAATCTTGTTTGTCAATAAAAAAGGATTAATTAAATAACTCTTTATAAATATATACGTGATATCGTTATTATACTTCGTCTGATAATAAATACGGATCGATATTATTAAAAGCTCGCGGTTCTATCTGAATATCGGTCTTTAAGTGTCCGTAAAAATAAAATCTAATATTATCGAAAGCTCGTAATTCTTCAGAATACTAGTCTTTTTTTAAAAGAGTAGTCGTAGTAAAAATATCATGATTCCTTCGTCGTATTTCGTCTGAACTCAAATAGTAGTCTATATCATCGGAAGCTTATAGTTCCTCCGTATAAAAGTTATATCTATTTAAGAAGTAGTGATTAATATCGTATAAAACTCGTAGTTCTTCTGATATTATCTTCCTTTTTATAGAGTAGTCGTGATAAAGATATTAATCGATTTTAAATATTTATAAAAAGTATATTCTTATCTTTAATATTATTTATTCCTTATATAAGTCATTAAATAAACATATAAAGGGGTAAGAAGCTCAGTATATATCGAGAGTAAAAACGTCGAATAAGAGTAAAGATAAAAACAAGGCCATTTAAAAAGAGGATAAATAAAATCGATTATATAAAGCCTTAAAAGCTAATTCTTTATATTTATTTTAATAGACCTTAAAATATAAATCAAAAGTCAAGTAATAAAGTGGGGTAAAAAGTATATATTATATATATTGAAAAGAAAAGAGTGAGTGTTATAACGAGTATTATTCCTTTTAATTAATTAATTACTTAATTATTAATTACTTGACTTTTACTTGACTTCAGCCCCGTTATATTAATATTCTTAATATTTCTAATATCTTTATTAAACGTTTTATAATAAATATTAATATTAAATTCTGAGAAGTCGAATCTTTCTTTTAATATAATTAATTTAAGTAAATATTTAAAAGCTCTTAAATTTATATGTTTTTAAATATACTCGATATTTTTATTATATTTAAATTAAGACGTGACTTTATTAATATTTAAATAAATATTAAAAGAGTTCTTATTTTAATTTATTAAAAATAATCGGGATTAAAACTTCATAAGAATTAAAGCCTTCGAATATAATCTTATATAATTAATGAACTATTAAAGATAAAACTTATAAATATCATTAATAAATAAAAGTTTATTAACCTTCGGATATAACTTTTATCTCTTTTTTAAATTAATAACGAGATTGACAGAGTCTTTATATTTTAAACGTTTTTTAATAAATAAAAAGAGATAATATTTATAATTATTTTTATTAAATTAAAAGTCTTTTTCTTTAAAGATTTTAAAAATTTTTATCGTGTTTAATATAATAAGAGCTTTTATTATATTTTATATAATGATAAAAACATCTTAATTATTTTATTTTAATTTAATAAAAGTTTATTATATTAATTTATATATAATTAATCCGTTTATAATAATTTTAAAGTTAAGTTTTATATTTAATACGCTTATCCGCTTTATAATTACTTCTTTTAAAGTTTCTTAAATTAATTCGAGAAAAGTGTCAATTTTAATAAACTAGTCTTTAATTCTAATAACGCTTTTAAACTTCTTTTTAATTCGAGCTTTATAAAACTCTTTAATATATTATTTAGTCGTTATATTAAAAGAGTCGTCGCTTATAAATAAATTATTAAAGTCTTTTACTTTTATTATATTACGGCCGTCGTTATTAATATCTTTCTTTTTAATATTTCTCTTAAAGATTATTTTATTATTATTAATAATATTATCTTTTCTTTCTTTTTTTTATATTAAACTTAATAAAGATTTTAATTCAAGAATAAGTTTTATTACTTTTAATATTATAAATATAAACTCTTTTTTCTCATCGTTAAATCGTAAAAAAAACTCTCTTTTTTTAATTTTAATAAATAAGCCGATTTTATTAAGTTTTATATTTAAAGAGTTTATTTTTATTTTAAAAAAGACGTTTAAGTCGGAGATATTAATATATTTTATCTTTTAATACTCTCGAAATATAATAATTATATCTCTTAATATAAATACTTTAATTATATTTTTATTTATAAAACTCTTCTCTTTTACTTTCAATTAATTTAATTCTATAAGTCTTTTATTTATAACGACGTTAAATAATTTAATTAATAATATTAATAAATAATTCTCAATTAATATAAATTATAACGCCGAGTTTAATAATAAAATTAAAATATAAGTCGATAAATATTTATTTATATTAATATTTAAATTAATTATTTTTAATCTTTTTATTTTATATATTAACTTTATTTTAGTCTTTATAAATAGTGTTTATAAAAGTAATAAATATTATATAACTCTCAAAGTACTCTTTATTTTTAAAATTATATTTTTAAATAAAATCGTTTACTTTTTTAATTATAATTCTTATTAATTTAAGAATATTTAAAATTAAATTAATTAAATTTATAGTCAGTCTTCTTTATATTTCTTTTAAGACTTCTTTAATCGCCGTTAAATAATTTAATAAGCCTTTAATAACGTTTTTATTTATTATTATAATTATTTTATATTTTAAACTTATTATCGTTGAAATAAAACTAGACTTTTCTTTATAAATTAATGCCGTATTTAAACTTAAAATCGAAGCCTTTAATAAAGATATTGACTTCGATAATTCTTTAAAGCCTCTTTTTTTTATTATATTAAATATAATAAAAGAAGATATAAAAGAGGAATAAGTTATAAAAGTCTTTATAATTAATGTTTTAATCGGCGTTAAAGCCTTTAATTTTTATCGGACAATAATCGTAAATAAATTCGACTTCTTTAAATTAAAGCTTTTAATAAAAAATGTTTTTATACTTCTTCTTTAAATCTCTTCTTAAAGAGTTTCGCGGTTAATTTAAAATAAGTTTAAGATAATAATTATAATAAAAGTATTAGTTTTAACTTAAGATTCTTCTTTATTTAATTATTCTTAAATATAAGTGTCGATGTCGATATAATTCATTTCTCTTATTATATCGGATATAATAAAAGAAACTTTCAGTTAAAGTTCTTAAAGTTTTTATATAATCGAAGAAGTCTTATTTATAAGCTTATTTTATAAAATAAAGTTTAATAATAATTTATTTAAAAACAAGCCTTTAAATAAAATTATAATCGGTTTTCTTTTATTATACCGGGTATAATAAAGAATCTTATATAGAAAGGGATTTTCGAGAAAGTTTAAAGTTTAAATTCTTAAATAATAACTTAAAGATTAAAAAGATTAAAGTTGCGTTTATAGTTTTTTAATATAAAATAAAAAAAATATATAAAAGAAATAATTTATTTTAATATAAAAGATAAAACCTTTATATTTATAGTTTTTTTAAATCTTATAAATAAAATTCTAATTACGATATATAATAAAATGAAATAATTAAAGTGAATTATTATATAGTTTATAAATGAATTAATAGTCTCGAAATTTAAAAATAGAATTATTTATTAAGTCTTTAAAGAAAAGATAATCTATTTCGACGAACTTATTTCGTCTTTCTTTTATTAAAGATTACTGTCTTTTAATATAAAAAAAATAAAAATAAAAGAGAAAAAGAGATATTATAATATAATATTATAAATAAATAAAATATAAGGAAATAATAATGAAATTTCAAGCGCTTTTTAAAAAGAAGTATATATATAAAGCTTTTTCTTTTATAATGAATTATAATAAAATAATTATAATTTATATTAATTTTAATTATTTAATTTTATTTCGAGTATTTATAATTATATAAAAGAGTCTTTCGTCTTTTATTAAGTCTTCTTTTTAAGAATCACTTTCTTTCAATATATTAAGTTTAATAAAATCAATTTCGGCTTTTTAATCGATAAATATAAAGATATTTCTCTTATAAACGAATTTCTTTAAACGATTATTAATATATATTCCTTTTAATAAAGTTCCGTTTATTTCTTTAAATATATAAGTCTTTTTTAAAATATTAACTTTTTTAACTCGATATAACTTAAGTTATTTAAAACTGAGTTTTAAATTAAACGATATATTTTTTATACGCTTTAAATAATATATAAATATTATGTCTTTTATTTTAATCTCTTTCCGTCGGATTTAATATCTTTAATCGAAACTGTTTTTATTCTCTTTTTAAATCCGTCTTTTTCAAAAGACAATTTCTTTTATATTATCGTCTTTTAATTATAATTACTTAATATATAATATTAATAATTCTTTTTTAAAACGTGTTTTATATTAATTAAATAGCCTTTAAATAAGATATCTCATGTCGATAAAAAGAAACTCCTCTCTTTTATAAATTAAAAAGAAAGAGATAATATTAATAAGTTTATAAATTAAAGTCTTTTTTATTAAAAGCGTAATAATAAAATTCTTCTTTTAATGTCTTCTTTCTCTTCTTATCTTAAAAAGTACTTTAAAAATAAACTTATAATTACGTTTAAATATATTATTCGCTTTTGAATTATAAATAAAGATTTAAATTCATTTAATATTATACTTTTTAATAAAAGTAATAATTACTCTTTAATTTTCAAGGCTTTTATTAATAACGAGTCTTTTCAAAACGTTATATCGGTATATAACTTCTTTTTAAAGAAAAGTAATAATTTCTTTTATTATAATATTAATAAAAGCTTTAACTTTTAATTATTTTAATAAGTCTTTTTTAATAATAATTAATACTTTCTTTCTTTTATTAGTCGGTATATATATTATATTTAATTTAATTTTCTTTTAAAATATAAACGTTTATATAAGATATAATACTTCTTTTATTTTAATAACTTCTCGTTTTTAATAATCGACGTAATTTTAAATATATTCTTTATAATTAAAATAATATTTATTTTAGAAAAAATATATAAAGACTTTATAATAAGTATTTTCCTGCCTTTTATAACTTAATTTATTATAATAATTATTAATTACTTTCTTTCTTTCTTCGAGAAAGTTTATAATTAATCGTATTAATTGACTTTTACTTCTCCGTCGATATAATTATCCGTTAATAATAATATAATATAAAGCCTTTTTTTTAAAACGATGAAAGGCTTTAAAGTCTTTTATCTTTAAAGGCCTTTTAATAATTATAAGAAATTAAGCGATTTTTTAAGATTCTTTTAAATATTATCTTTTAAGAAATAACTCTTTTTGTCGTATTTAATTTAATAAAGACTTAATATATATTGTCTTTTCAACTTTATCGACTTTATTAATTTATAAAAGATTTATTTATATTAAGACTTATTTATTAATGTCTTTTTAAAATACATCGTCGATATTATTAAAAGAGTGCTTTATTTATCTCGACAAATTATTAACGGTTATATTCTTTTCTTAAAGATATATCTGACTTTAAAGTCAAATAATTATATTTAAATTACTTATCGAGTTAAGAATATATTTAAAAAGTCAAAAGCCGTTTTTTTTAATTGAATTATTAGAATTATTATATTTATTTCGAAGATAAAATATACTTTAATTAAATAAGACTATATCTTCTTAAAGGCTTTTAATATATTTTAATACTCTCGTTTAATCGCGTTATAATTCTATTTAATAGAATTTTAAAAGCTATTCTTATATTAAATAAAATAACGTGTCTTTTTATCTTCGACAATTAATTATTATAAAACTATGCTTTAATTAATTAAATTAACGTCGATAATAAAGATAATATTATTCGCGCTTTTAAAATAATTAATTTTAATAAAAATAAAAGCTTTTATTAATATTATCTTTAATCTTTTTATAATTATAACTTATTTATATCTTTAAATAAAAAGAACGTCTTTTTTAAAAAGCCGATAAAATAATTTAACGACTTAATTAAAATACTTTATTTAAAGTTTATAAAAGACGTATATTTTAAAGAAATTTTAAACTTCGAATTCGTTTTTATAAACGTTTTATTCAAGAATTTTAATGACTTTAATAATATTTAAACGTCTTTTATTTATATTCGTCACGAACTTAATTATTTTTAATTTAAATATATAATATTAAGACTTTAATTTAATAATAACTTTAATTCGTTTTATCTTTTTTAAAACTTAATTTAAGTTTTAAATATATTTTAATATAAAGCGTCGAATCTTTAATGTCATCTTTATATAATTATAATAAGTTCGAAGTCTTTTAATTTTAAGATTATTAATATATAATATTATAATCTTTAAAACTATATCGATTAATATTCGTAGAATAATTCGAATAAATTAAGTTATTGAATTCGTTTTATTTTATAATAATCGGATTAGTTAAAAGAGACTAATTAAAGTTTAAAAAACAATTAAGTCTTTATTCTTTAAGATTAATAATATTTAATTATAGTCTGAAAAGATATTAAATAATAAAGTTATTATATATTTAATAAACTCTTTAAAAAATTCGTTTATATTAAAAAGTATATTAACGTTATAAATCATAACTTTATTTATATATATAACGGTTATTATAAGTCGATAAGCTCTTCTTTCTTTTTTAATAATTAGAAACTAAAGATTATAATATAACTTTTAAAAGTATTTAAATATTCCGCGCTTTAATTTCTTTTTAATTATTTTAATCACTTTATTTATTAATATTTTAATCACTTTATTTATTAATATTTTAAAGATAAAGAAGTTATTAATTTATTATATTTTATATTTAATCGTTCGAATCTTTTAAAAAGAAGTTATTTTTAATCGTATCGTTTTATAATAAGTTTAATTAAATATAAGAACTTCTTCCCGATTAATAAAAACTTCGATTAAAACGTCTTTTTCTTTTAAAGTCAATTTATTTTTAATAATTAACTTTTTAATTCGCTCTTTAATTAATCGAGATTTATAAAGAAGATTAAAAAACCTTTTAATAAATTAATCCTTATACTTCTTAATATTCTTTAATATAAGTCTTTCTTCTCGAATATATTTTAATTAATTATTTTATTCTTTAAAAATCTCGTTTATAAACGCTTTTAAATTAATAATTCTTATTTTATCGGCTTTTCACTTATATAAAATACTAATATAAACTAGCCTCTATTATTATTCTTTCGTAAATTCTATTTTATTACTTTTTTTTATTTCGTT
>Ga0302221_10000778_pt1 | contig 21574 bp, 2 predicted proteins | sample II_Palsa_E2_1_FD_193517 | JGI IMG/M metagenome (GOLD analysis project Ga0302221, IMG submission 193517) | Peat permafrost microbial communities from Stordalen Mire near Abisko, Sweden - II_Palsa_E2_1 | ecosystem: Environmental > Terrestrial > Soil > Palsa > Peat permafrost | place: Sweden... | reverse complement strand
ATTTAAAAAATTTATTTTTATTATAAAGTTAATTAAATTTAAATTTTTTTTAATTTATTTAATCTTTATAATTTTATATTATTTATAAATTTAATAAAAATATATAATATTAATTATAAATTATTTTTTTAATATAATTTTTAATTTAATAAAATATTTATAAAATAATTTTAAATTTATATAAATAACTAATAATAATTTAATTTTAAATATTTTATTAATTATAACTTTAATTAATACTATAAGGAAAAAAATATAATAATAAGTAAAATCTTATAAAAATAATCTAAAATTATATAATCTTAAAATCATAAAATAATAACTTAATATAAATATATAATAATAATAAAAAAGTTTAAAACTAAAGAAGATTAGACTATAATTAATAAATAAAAAAATATTTTATTTTTTTATAAATTATATTAAAGACTAGTTCTTATATCCTGAGCCTTAATGGTCACGTGATATTCTTTTACGCTATTATAACGAGACCCTCCTGAAACTAACTAAAAATATTAAAAATAAATATAATAAAATATATTCTTTTATATTTAATCCCTTATAAATAATTATTTATTTTTAAATAATTATAATTAATTTTATTATTTAATTTTTATTCTTTTATTTATTTAATATATTTAAAAAATCTTAATTATTTTTATTAATTATTTATTTATTTTTTAAGCTATAAAAATAAAATTTATTATTCTTAAATATATATATTTCTATAAGTTTAAGTTTATTAAATATCTTCTTAATCTTAGTTATAATTTTATTTATTTAAATATTATATATTTTTATTATTATCTTATATTTTTATATATATATTTTTATAAAATTATAAAAAAATATATTATTTTTAAAATATTTAATATAATAAATTATATTAAAAAAATTATTTAGATTTTTTAATTTAATATTTTATAAAAAAAAAATTATTTTTTATAGATTTAAATTTATTAATCTTTAAAAATTTTTATATATTATATAAAATTATAATATTTTAATAAAAAATATTATTTATAGTTATATTATTTTTTTTTATAAATATAAACAAGATAAAAAAAAAATTTAAGAATATTTTAGTTATTAAATAAATTCTTAAAAGTTATAAGACTTATAAAAAATTAAATTTTTTTTTAATATTATAATATTTTATTAAAAAATTTTTTTATTTTATTAAAAAACTTTAAGTATTTTAATAATAATTTTTTTTATTAATCTTTTTAATCTTTTTAATAAATTTTAATTCTTTAAGGATTTTTTTTATAAATTTATTAAATTTAATAATATCTTTAAAAATAAAATAATTTTATTTTATATCTTAATTAAAAAGAATTATTTTAATAATTTATAAACTTTTATAATCTAATAAATTATTTTTATAAAATATTAAATAATTATATTTAAGATTAAAATATCTCGCGAGTTATAAATATATTATAAAGAATTTATTATTATTTAATATATATATATAAGTAAATAATTATATTAAGAGATTTATTTATAATAATTAAATTATTATTATAAAATAAGAGTTTAGGAATTTCTCTTAATTTTTGAATATATTTTATTAATAATAAAAATATAATATTTTTATTTTAATTATAAATATATATATATATTTTTTTTTATTAATTTAATTTTAGATATTATTTTAAGAAATTATTATTTATCTTATAAGAATTTTTATAAAGTTACTTAATTATTTAAACTTTAATATATATTTTAGATAAAATTAATTAATAAATATATTTTTTTTTAATATTAAAAAATTAATAAATTATTTTAAAAAAAAGATTTAATAATAAAATTTATTTAAATATAATAAATATTATTTTTATACTTAATTATTTAATAAATAATAATAATTTATTTAAGAATAATATTATAATTATTAATATTCTTAAAGAATAAAAATTTATAAAATTATTATAAATATTATTTATAAAATAATTTATTTTTAAAGAAATTATAAATAATATAATTTATAATTTTTTTAATAATAATTTTTTTATTTTTAAAGTTTAATTTTTTTTATATATTAAAGTCTAAATATTATATTTTTATTATATTATAAGGATTTTTATAAATTATTTTTATTTTATAAATCTTTTTAAATAATTTTATAATTATTATTAATATAGTTCTAGAAATAATCTTTATTATAACTTTTAATATTATTTTTATTTTCTTTATTACAAGAGTCGGGCTTTTAATAATTTTTTATTTTTTTTTTTATTTTTTTTAAAATCTTTATATATATATTTATTTTTATATAAAGGTATTTTTATTTATTTAAATTATTCTAGAATTATTATAGACTTAATTTTTATAATAAAAAGATTATTTTCTTTAATAACGACGTCTTTATTAAATTATTTAATTTTAAAGAACTTTAGTATTTTATTTTTTTAATTTATAATATTTATTATTTTATTTAAAAAAAAATCTTATAATATATTAATATATTTTTTATTAAATTTTTTTTAAGTCTTTAATATAATTATAATTTATAAAAAAAAATTTATTTAGAAATCTAAAAAATATTTTATTATTATATTTTTTTTTATTAATATATTAAAGGATTTAAATCTAAGTCTAGTTTTTATAAGATTTTTTTTTTTAGTTTTTTAATTTTTTTTTTTTTTATAATAATTAAATATTTTTTTAATATTAATTATTATAAGTATTAATTTATTATAATTATATTTAATTTATTAATTTCTTTAAAGAATATATATATTAAATAAATAAATAATTTATTTAATATTTTTTATTTATTAAATAAATTTTTTTAAATTTATATAAATATTTATATTTATATCTTTGAAGTTCTTTTAAATAAATTTAAAAAATACTTTAATTCTTTTATTTTAGACATCTTAATACTTAAGAATATTTTTTAAATATTTTTATTTTTTATTTTTTATTTTTTTATTTTTTTTAATATTCTTTATAATTTTTATAAATTTAATATTCTTAATATTATATATTAATTAAGAATTTTTTAAAAAAATTTTCTTGATTATATTTTTTTAATCTAATAATATTTTTTTATTTTTTTGTTTATATTATAATAAATCTTTATTAAATTTTATAATTTATATAAATTTATTTACTTTAAAGAAATCTTAAATTTTTTTTTAAGTTTTTTAAATATTAATAATTTTTATATTAATGATTTTAAGAATATATTAATAAAGAATAAAAGAATTATATTATTAATATATAAATATTATAAATTCTTTAAGATATTAAAACTTTTTAATAAATATATTAAATTAATTTTTAAAGTATTTTATAAAATATTATATAAAATATTATTATTATTATTAAATGAAAAATTTTAAAAGTATATTTATAAGATTATAAAGAAATCATTAAATTATTTATATAATCGGATTTTTTAAAAAAAATAAAAAAATAATAAATTTATAATAATAATAAAAAAAATTTAACTTTAAATAATTAAATAATTAATTAAATAAACTTAAATTATATATTAAATTTTAATTTAAAATAATAAATAAAAAAAAAAAAAAAATATATTATAATTAATAAATATATAAAATTAAATAAAGATTTTAAGAATATTAAAAAAATAAAAATAAAAAATAAATAAAGAGTATATTTTTAATCTTTTTATAAATTATAAAATATTCCTATTAAAAAAAATATTAAGATATAAAAGAAATTAATAATAATATATATAAGTATAAAATAATATAATTTTAAATAATTAAAATAAAAAAATATATTAAGAAATAAATAAATTATAATATAAATAAAAAATAAAAAAATTACTTTTATATAAAAGAATAATAAAAAAATAAAATTTAATTTATATATTTATTTTAGAATTTCTTAATTTTTTTATTTTTTTTTATATTTATTAATTATTTTTTTAACGAGTTTTTAAATTTATTTTTTAATTATATATAAGTTTATTTATTTTTAATATTTTTTTTTATAATTATATTTTATTATAAGAAGACTAAAATACTAAATCTTAAATATATCAGGATTATATAACTAGTTTATTTTATTAGATTATATTTTTTTAAAATAAAATATTAAATATAAATATATTTATTATTAATAATTTTAAAAATATATAAGAAGTTATTTTAATTATATAAGAGATTTAATAATTAATAATAAAAAAATAATAATAATAATAATAATTTTTATAAATTAATAAATATTTTATTTTTTGAAAATCTTTTATATATTATTATAAATAAAGCTTAAAGTTAAGAATTATTCTTTTTTGACTTTATTTTTTATTAAAAATTATTATTTATTATTTTTATATTATTAATCTTTTTAATTATAAATTTTTTTTTTTAAATATTTAATCGAATATTTATTTATTATTATCAAGATCTTATAGATATTTTATTTTTTAAAAGATTTTCTTTAATATAGTCTTAAGTTTTTATAAAATATAAGTTTTTTATTATTTATTTTATATAAGTATATAAGGATTTTATTTTCTTTAAATATTTAAAATAATAATATTTAATTTAATTAAAGAATAAAACTATATTAGTCTTTAGTCGCTTAAATATTATAAAAGTATTATAATATTATAAAAAATAAAGAATATTTAATATAATATTTATAATACTTTAAAGATATTATTAATTAAAATTATTTATTATTAAAAAAAAATAATTAAAATATAAAAATAATAATAAATATCTTATTAATAATAATAATAAAAATTTTTTATAAGTAAATAAACTTAATGATTATATAAATTAATAATTATTATAATTTTTTAGAAATTTTTTATATATTATTATTTTTAAACTTAAAATTAATAATTAAATTTTTAAAGTTTTAAAAAAATTTTTATTATCTTAAAAAATATTTTTAAATAATTTTATTATTAGTCCGATAAGAAATATATTTTATTTAAATATTTAATAAAAAATTTATTAGTCTTTGACTTTTATAAAATATAAGTTTTTTTTTAATTAATTTTTATAAGTATATAAATTTTTATTTCTTGTTTTTTTAATTTTTTTTTTATTATAGTTTAATAGACTAAAAAATCATGATTATTTTTTTGATTAATTAATTAAATTATATAAAAATATTTTAATATTATAAAGAATAAAAAATATATAAATTAAAATTAATAATATTTTAAAAATAATATAAAATAAAATTTATTTATAAAAAAAATAATAAAATTATAAGAATAATAATAATTATTTTATTAATAATAATAATTATTTTATTAATAATAATAATAAATTTATTTTATAATATTTTTATTTTTTTATAATTTTTTATACTTTATTATTATATTATTATTTTATTATAATTATATTTTATTTTATCGTTAATTATTATATTCCTCTTAATATTTATTATTAATATTCTTTATATATTTTTACTTTCTTCTTTAGCTCTAGTAAAGTTTTTTATTCTAAGTAATTTTACTTTAATTCTTGTTAAATATCCGAGACAAGACTTATATAAATTTTTTTTAAAAATATTATCTTTTTATTTAAAAATTTTAATTTTTTTTCTTTTTATTATTTTTATCTTTAAATTATTTCTCTGGAAATATAATATATTTATTTTTTTTTAATTTAGATAAAAATAATATTCTTATAATTATTTTAATCGACTTAATAATCTTTTAAATAATTTTTAAATATTCCGGCTTTTCCGGAGTCTTATATTTCTTATAAAAATTTTTTATAGTTTTTTTTTTAAATTTAATATTAATTTTAAATTTTATGTCTTTAGATCTTGACTTTAATATAATAAAAATATTATTTTTTAAGAAATATTAATAATTTTTTTTTTATAAATTACTTTAATTTATTTTTTATATATATTTTTTTTAATAAAGTTTTATTTAGTTTTTTAAGTATATAAATATTCTTTATATTATTTTTTTTTTATTTAATATAATTTTAATTATTAATATAAAAAATTTATATTTTTAGATTTATTTTTATTTATTCTTTAAATATTATATATAAATATTAAATTTTTTTTTAATTAAAATTATATAAATATTATATATAAAATTAAAATATATATTTTTTTTTATATATTATTAAATTTTTTATAATTTAGATTTAATAAAATTCTTATTTTTTATTTTAATTTATTTAATCTTAAACTTAAAGAATTTTTTTTTATTATTAATTTTATTTTATTTAAGAGTTCTTTAAGTTAAATATTTTATTTTAATTAATAATATAATTTTTTTCTTATATATTATATAAAATAATATAAATCTTATAAGTTTATATATTATTATTTTATTTATAAAAAATATTTAATTTAATAAATTTATTTAAAATTTTTTATTTTTTTTAAATAAAATTATTAAGACTTATATTATTGATTAATACTTATATTTAATTATATTATTTATTTTTATATTATATATAAAGATTACTATTTTAATAATTTTTAATTTTTTAAATTTTATAATTTTTTTTTTTAAATTTTAAGTTTTTATTAATCTTTAATTTCTTAAAAATATTATATTTATAAATAATTTTATTATAAATAAACTTTATTATTTTTATATTTATTAAAGTCTTTATAGATTTAATTTTTATTTATTCTAAAAAATTATTTTTTATTATAAATAAATAATTATATTTTTTATAATCTAATATATTTATTATATTAATATTAATATAATAAAAAAAAAATATAGTTTTTATTAAATATAAGATTATTTTTTATTTAAGTTTAATTTTAAATTAATATTTATAATAAAAAATATAATACTTTTAAATATTATTATAAAATCTTAATTATTAATATTATATAATTATTTTTATATATATAATTTTTTACTTAATATAATTTATTTTATTATAAAGTTTTTTCTTAATTATTTTTTTTTATTATCGTTAATAATTAATCTTAAAGAATAATAATTTATAATATTTTTTTATAATTTATAATCTTATATATTATAATTTAATATTTTTTTTTTAATTTTTTATATTTTTTCTTTAAATATTCTTTAAACTTAATAAATATAATTAAATATTTTATAAGTAATTAATATTTTTTAAAATAATTATTATCGAATAAATTAAATAAAATAAAATTTAATAAATTTTTTTTTTATTAATATTATTATTTTTATTAATATTTATATAATCTCTCGTTAATCTTAAATTAATTAAATTCTTTTTTTTAAGTTTTATTTATTCGTCCTCTAAATTAATTATATTAATAATATTTATATTTAATGATTTAATTCTTTAAGATTTTATTTTTTTTATTTTATAATATTATATTATATAATTATATTATTTAATAAAATTAATTAATATATTATTAATATTAATCTTATTTTAATATTTTTTATTTTTAATATTAATAATAATAATAATAATTTTTATTATATCTAGTTTTATTATAATAAAATTATTAATATCTAGTTTATCTTTAAAATTATTTTTATATTATAATCTTTTTAATAATTCATTAATAATAAAATATTTTATTTTTTTAATATATTATATTTTAAAGTTAAATAATTAAATCTATACTAGCTAATATATTATTAATACTTCTAGAAAATCTATTATAACTTTATTTAATTATATAATAAATATATTTATATCCGTCTCTAAAATAAAATAAATATTATATAACTAGAAATATAATTTTTATAAATACTTTAAGACTTTTTTATATTTTTATTTAATAATATTATATTATTATTTTATATAATTCTATAGACTAAATTTAAATCTAGAGACTTTTTTTTTTTTTTTATTATTAAATTATTTTAAAGTTTTATTTTATTTTATTAAATTAATATTTATATTAAATATAATATTATTTTATTTATTCTTAAGATTATAATATAATTTATAAAATAATAATAAACTTATAAGTTTCTTCTTTAAAATTTTTAAAAAAAATTTTTATTCTAGTCTTTATTCCTAATTAATATTTTTTTTAAATAAATAATAAATAAATTTAATAATTTAGCTATAGTTTTAGATTTATATATAATAATATATATAAATATCTATAAATATTTTTATTTTTATTAAATTATTACATTTAATCTAATTATTAATCTTATAAACTTTAGTCTCTTTTAGTCTTTATTCTTTAATTTTATATATAAAATTAATAATAATTATTTTATTATAATAAAATTAAAATTTAGATTTAATATAAACTTTAGTTTTTTTAATATATTTAAAAGTTTAATTAAGATTTTATAAATATTTATATATATAATAATAAATTTTAAATAATTTAAACTTATTATTATAATTAATATATAATTTCTTAATATCGATATTATTAATAAATAATATAATTATCTTAAGAAATAATTTCTTTAAGATTATTATAATAACTCGAATGAATTAAGTAATTAAATTTATAACTTTTTATAAAAATATTATTATTTTTAAAAAATTAAATAAAATATAAAAAATAATTAAATTTTTATTTTATTTATTTAATATAAATTAATTATATCTAGAAAAGAAATTAATTAAAAATATTATTATATAATTTATAAATTTCTTTAAGAATTTATTTATTAAAAAAAAAATTAATATTTTATAAAATAATAAAATTTATTTTTATAATAATATTAATAAATTTATATATTTTTATTAATTTCTTAATAATTAAAAATCATGAATTTTTATAAAAATTATTATATTTTTTAAATATTTCTTACTTTAATTATTTTTAAAATATTTTTATTATAATTAAGATTAATACTTTAAGATATAAAAAATTTAATTCTTATTATATTTTATATTTAGTTATTTTGATTATAATTAAAAAACTTATATTTTTATAAATCTTATTAATTTTTTTTTAATTAAATATAAAAATATTTTTATAATTAATTATAAATTTATTAAATATAATTTTTTTATTATTCTATAATTAAATATTAATATTAAGAACTTTAAGTTATTTAAATATAAGTTAAAAATCTCTAGATATTATAATAATTTTTAATAATAAATAATTTTTATATTTCTTAATATATTTTTATTTATATTCTTAAAATTTTATTTTAATATATTAATTCGCGAGATCTTTAAGATTATCTTTTATATTATTATTAATATTTATTAATTAAATCTTTTTTATTTTTAATTTATAAATTATAATAATTCTTAAAAATAATAAAATTCTTTTAAACTTTTCTTAAAAAACTTTAAATATTAATCTTTTTTATTTTTAATATTTTTTATTTAAAGTTTAATTATTTTTTTTTTTAAAGAAATTATTTATTATTAAATTCCAAAGATTTTTATTTTATTTTTTATATATTTATTATATTATACTAACTTTTTTTATTTTTTCCTAAAATAATTTATATTAAAATCTTTTTATTTTTTTTTATTTTTTAGATTTTTTTTAATTTTTAAATAATCTCTTATTTATAATAGGGGGTGTATTGGTTTTTTTTTTTAAAATTTTCTCGTCTAGTAATATTTTAATTTTTTATTCTTTTATATTAAAAAATATTTTTAATATAATTTATATTAATATTTTTTTTATTTTTAAATTTTTAAAAATATTTTTAAATTCTTTAATATTTTATTTTATCTCTTAAATCTTAAATATTATTAAATTTAAATAAATAAAATTCTTTAAAATTTTTAACTTAATCTTATTTTCTTTAATATATTTCCTAAATTATATATTAAGTTTTTTTTTTTTTTTTATATTATTATTTACTAGATTATTACTTTTATTTATAATAATAAATTTCTTATAATCTTTAAAATTTATTAATTTTTTTTTTCTTTAACTTTAATATTATTATAATTATATATAAAACTCTAGTCTTAAGGTCTATAAATCTTTTATTTATTAAATTATTTAATTAATAAAATATTATTATTTATATATAATTAATAAATTATTTAAGTAAAATCTTATTAGATTCTTAAATCAAGAAAAAAATATCTATATAATTAATTTCTTCTTTAATCTTAACTTTAATTTTTATTATTCTTATAAATCCGGTTTTTTTTTATTAATTATTATTATAATATAATATTTTATATCATGGATTATATACTTAATCTTTTATATAAGTTATTTAGAAAAAATATTAATTTTAATTCCAGTATTAATTAATTTTATATTTATTTATTTCTTGATTAAGTTTATAAAAATAATTAAAAAATATAAAAATAATATTATAAATCTTGATTTTATTAATTTCTTTTAAATAAATAAAAAAAATTTTACTAGAGTAAATATAAATATTATAATTAATTCTAATAAACTTAATCTTATAAAAATATATTTAAGTTTATTTTTATATTTTATTAAGTCTAATATATTATTATATATAATATTTATTATCTTGATTATTTAGATATATAAAGTATTATTTTTTTTATTAATAATTAAAAATTATAATTAGATTAAATATATAAAAAATATTTATAATTATTTTTTTATTTTAATTAATTTTAAAAAAAAATTTTTTTTTTTTATTATTTATTTAATAATTTTCTTTTAATTATTATTTAATATTACTTGGATTTTTATATTTTAATCTAAATTTATTTTTATTTTTTTTATAATATTTATAATTTAATTAAATTCTTTTGCCTTATCTTATAATCTTATTTATAAAATTTATTTTTTTATATATATTTATTTTTTTAAGATTTATTTAGTCTTTTTTATTATCTTGACTTTCTTGTTTATAATAATAATATTATTAATAATATTTATAAATATTAATATTAATAAAGATTTATATTAATCCTTTAGTTTATTATTATTTAATAAATTAAATTAAAATTAATATTTATTATATTTAAAAAATTTTCTAATAATAATTTTATTATTATTTTATATTATATTCCTGTCTTAGTTTCTCTATATAATAAAAAATAATATTATTTAATTTCTTTAAATATTTATTATTTTTATTTATTCTTAAATAATTAAATAAATTTTTTTTTATTCTTTAAAGATTTATTAGTCTAATATTAATATTATAATTAAATTCTTTATCTTGAATAATAATTTAAATTTAATTAAATTATTTTTAATCTTTATTAAAGAATAATAATATTATTTTTATTTCTGGCTTTAATAATCTTTAATATTATTAGATTTAAAATCTATAAATATATTTTTTTTTATTAAATATTATATTAATAAATAATTATAAAAATAATAATTTTTATATTTTAAATTCTTTACTTTATCGATAGTCCGATTATAATACCCGGGATATTTTTTATTAATTAATTAAAATCTTATAATATTTATATTATTTATAATTTTAAGAGAATTCCTCTAAATTTTTTTTTTTAATTTATCCCGAGTTTTAGTAATCTTTATTTTTATAGTTATTATCTCTAGATTTATTATATTTATTATATTTATTATATTTATCCTAAAATTTATTATCGTGATTTTTTTTATATTACAGGAATTTATTTTATTAATTAAATTTATTTAATTAATTATATTTACTTAATTAATTATATTAATTATTAAATAATTATTAAAATATTATTAAAAATTTTATTTTATTAATAATTATCTTTTTTAGATTATTTATAATATTATTAAGAATATCTTAGATTATAGTATAAATTTTTAACTTTATTATTTTTTTTATTAATTTATTAATTTTATTAAATATTAATTATTTAGTCTTAAAAATTTAAATTAATACTAATATTATTTAATCTTTATATTTTTTAATAAAATCTCTTAAAGTCTTAAAAATTAATATAAATAAATAAAAAATAAGATATATTTTTAATTTTTTTTAAAGAATAAATTATTTATTATTTTATTAAAATAAATTTATTTAATTTTTATATAATCTAGATTATTATATTTATTATATTAATAATATTTTTTTTTTACTTTATATATCTTAATTATTATTTTATATATCTTAATATAATCATGGATTTATATATTAAAAAATTTAAATTTAATATTCTAAAAGATTTTATTCTTAATTATATTATTTAGATTTTTTATAAATTCTCTAATATATTATATTTTATTAAATTTCTCTTAATTAATTAATATCTTTAAAATTTAATTAAATAAATTTATATAAACTTTAAAAATTAATTTATTATTTTTTATTTTTTTAATAATTTATTCTAGAAACTTTTAATTAAAATAAAGTATTTTTTAATTATTATTTTTATATTTCTTCTTTAAAGCTTTATAAAATTTATTTTTATTATAATTTATTTTAATATATTTTAATATTATAATAATAATATTTTTATATTAAGAATAAATATAATAAATAATTTTTTTTTTTAATTTTTTTAAATATTTTATAATTATTATAAAGATTATTATATTTTTTCAAAAAAATAAAAATATTTTTTTTTTAAAACTAAGGTATTTCCGACTAGTCTAGAAATAATAAAAATATATTAATTATAATAATAATTTTATCTTTAAGTATAATCATGAAAATAAAAAATTGACTTTTAGATTATAAAATTATAATATTAAGATTTATTATAATTAATTCTATAGTATTTAAATCTTTCTTTAATTATTTTTTTAAAGACTTTATTAATAAATTAATATTTAATATAGATTAAAGTCTTTATTTCTTAAAAAAAAAATTTAAAGATTTTAAGTTTTTTTTTTTATTTCTTGATTATTTATATTTTATTTTAATTATATTTTAATTTTTTTTTTATTATAATTAAGTTAATATTTTAAATAAAAGTCTTTATTATTATTATTTCTATATTTAATCCTTAAATATTATTATTAATTTATTTAATATTTTTAATTAAAAAATTATTTTATATATTTTATTTTAATTATTTTTATTACTTATTTATTTTTTAATTTTTATAAGTTTATTCTTATTATTTTATTTATTATTTATTATTCTTTTATAATTAGTTTTTTTTTTATTAATTTTTTATTTTTTTTTTATTTTTTTTTTTTTATTTTAAAGTTTATTCCCGAGTATTCTTTATTTCTTTATTTAAAATAAAAAATTTTTTTTTTTTAGTTCTTTTTTTTTTTTTTTTTTAATTTAAGTCCTTAAGCTTAAATTAATAATTTTTTTATATTTATTCTTAAAATAATAAAGATTAATATTAAAATTAATAATATTATTTTATTATCGAGAATTAATATTTATAATTAACTCGTAATTATTTTATATTATTTTTTTTATAATTTTTAATTTTTTTTTTATTTTATATTTTTTTTTCCCGAGTTAATCTTTATTAATATTATTTTTTTATTTAAGATTAAATTTATATTTTATAATTAATCCAGTATTATATTATTGGGTTTTTTTAAAAATTAATATAAAATAATAAAATTATATCTTTATTATAATTATAATATATTTTAATAAATATAAAATAAAATAATAAATTTTTTTTTAAATATTAAAAATTAAAGTCTTGTTTTATAAAAACTTTAAAGAATTATAAGAGCTTTAACTTAATTATACTTAATATTTTTATATTATTTATTAAAAAATATATAAAGAAAAAAATATAATAATAAATAAAATCTTATAAAAATAATCTAAAATTATATAATCTTAAAATTATAAAATAATAACTTAATATAAACGTGTAATAATAATAAAGAAGCTTAAAACTAAAGAAGACTAGACTATAATTAATAAATAAAAAAGTATAAAATTTTTCTATAAACTACATTAAGGACTAGTCCTTATATCCTAAGCCTTAATGGCCACGTGATACTCTTTACGCTACTATAGCGGGACTCTCCTAAAACTAATTAAAAACACCAAAAATAAATATAATAGAGCACGCCCCTTTATAATATATAATATTATAAATAATTAAAAATTATTAATTAATATTTAAATTAAAATAAAAAATAATATTTAAAATTTAAAATATTTAATTAAATATAAAAATATATTATAAATTATTATAAATTTAATATATAAATTTTTAAAAATATAATTATATATAAATTTTTTATTAAAAAAATTTTAAAAAAAAAATAAATAAAAAAATATTTATATATAAAAATAATTATTTTATATATAATTTTAAAAATTAATTTTTTTATTAATTTAATAATATTTTAATAATTATATATTTAAAAAACATTAATTTTTAATTTTTTTTAAAGAATTTAATATATTTTTTTTATTAAATAAAATTTATTCTTTAAACTATAGTTTAAATCGCGATTTAATCCCCTTTATATTACACGTATCGCGGTTTAATCCCCCCTCCACTAAACTATATTACGGGCTCCTTAAACCACACCACCGCGATAGCATCGCGGTGGCACTGCACTGAGGTCGCACTATTACCTACCCTGGCTATCCGGATCGAGTCCCGCGTTGTGAGATGGGTTGACGCATTCAATACTCAGTCTCACGTATCTGTCCTCGCGATCTTGTATTACTACCTCCCAAGTCTGATTCTGGATATCTTGAGGAAGCTTTGGAAAGCGTAGAAGGTGTTTGGGGACGTGGAAGTTACCATGTCGAGCTTCGGTGATATGACCATTAAAGGATCAATGGAAACACAAGTCTCGCGATCGGGAGATGATGTGCGGATGGTGCCCTTGCGCTCTGCCTCAAGGCATCAGTTTTTTCTCCCTAAAGAAAGAGAAGCATCTGGACAATCCCCTTGGCGGCCTCAGGACGTTGGAGTAGATGGGGTGAGCTTGTCCAGAGCTTGCTGAGCTGGCTCGGCTGCCTCTCCGGGAAAGTATTTAAGTATACTTAAATAATATATTTCTTTATAGTAGCTATCTCTTATTATAAATACACTTTCAATATCGTTATACTCTAAATCAAAAATCAAGGGATTGCCGCCCCAGATGGGCAGGGCGGTGGGGACGTAATATCTTCCTCAATTTGGAGTTCCCTCAACACTAAATACCTTCGAGAATGAGAATCCGAATGTGCTGCAGCAGGCTCTTTGGACCCAAATTCTTTCATCTGTCGATAAAGCCATTGGTTTGCCTATATGATAAACAACGAAGCAGCCGTTAAAGCCAGAAGCTATCTCTCATTAGAAGGCACTAGTAGATCGAGCGGCTGGAGCTGACTTACCCATTAGATCAACTCATAATTAAATTTAGATTCTGCATTTTTGCCTGCAATCAGGGGAGAGGAATAGCAATGTGAGTAAAGGAAGAGAAATTTAAACAACCTGGAACAGAATATTTTTAAAGCTCCGTATCCCAATATAGCTACACGACATACAGGTAAAACATGCAGAATAGACTATACTGCAAAACCCAGACAGGGAGATCTGTATATTGGAAAGCCTCGCGATGCTTCTTAACATTTGAGTAGAGAACAGGTACCCCAATAGATACCTAAACAACAAGAGGTACTATAATACACGTCACGAGCTTGACAGCTGTCTTCGATTTGAGTGACTTTGCGAGTGCACACGAAACTAGGTACTTAAAGCGATTCACCAGTTAGCACAATCCAGAAAAAGAGCTGGGGAATTACTTAGTAAAAGATCAAAGTCCCGAGGGTCAAGGAGAGGAGGTACTCTCTCAGAGTTCCTTGGCGTGGACTTCTGGAAAACACCAAGAGTGGCACGCCTAGAATTTTAAGTGTAACACTCAAGGCTGGGCTCAGGTGCTAAGCCGTATGCGGACTTGGTAGGTTGTGTGGAAGGCCATAGCTAGAATTTCCAAACGCAGAGATGATAAGGTCCGCCGACCCGAGGTTCGTTGAGGTACCAAAAGTAGCTAAGAACCTTCGGCCCAGTAGATGATACCCCCACAAGGGAGCCAAGTGGAAAGGGCCCCATTTTCTCGAGATAATGTAGAAAATACGCCGAGGTCAATCCAGATTGGCTGGCCAGAAACAACCTGGGGGAGAAACCTTCACCGAAGCCGAGCGCGAGAGCGCAGGCACCCTGAAGGATGCGTGTGGACGGAGCGGTTGTCAGCCCGATCCGAACGCACTGGCACTCATGAGATGTTACATTCTAGAGCCTTATCTTACCATCTTTCCAGCTGTTCGATATTCTGGAGGTCGTGGTATGTAGGTGCTGCGTTGCTGTGGAGCAATCGGATGTAACACTTTGTCAGAGCAACAAATTCTGAATTTACTGAGCCTTGCAGGACTTAAGCATTAAATCCAAGCCTGAAACTTGAAGCCGGTCAGCCCTAAATTCTCATAGGGTCACTACGTCGTCCCCATAAAATACCCGGCGTCGAATGATTGAGAGGGCAAAGAGAAGAATTGAAGTAACCCAAAAAGAACCCTTTCTAGCTGCTATTTCTCCTTCACTATCTCTTTGGGGAAGTAAAGTAGCACAGCATGCCGTCTAATAGATCCGTACATAACAGCCACAGTTGTCACTCCTTCCCGGTCCATGACGAGATCCCAGGCCATGTAGTTACCCTTGGTGGATTGACAGGACCAGTCTGGTGTTGCTGTGTGTGGGAGTCTCAAAATGGAATGCTTTACCGTCTTAGCTCCCACCCTCGCACCATCGACTGGTTTCACTAGAACAGAACGTCGAAATGTCCAAAGCGAAGCAGAAAAAGAGACCCGGCTTGGCATGAAACCCTCCATTTGCTGCTGCACTCCATGATAATACAGCATCGAAGGGTTTGAAAGCCAAAAGGGAGGTTCCAGCGTTCGTTAACTCTACATGTCGACGCTTTGTTGATCTTCTATTTTTTGTGGTATCTTTGGCTAATACAAATCGAAAACGACCCAGCAAGCCTTACGGCTGCACGTTCTTGACCTGTAACAAATTATCTTGCAGCAAGAAGGATTGGAAAAGACACGAAACTCTAAACATTTTGATATCGAAACTTGGCACTGCGATGCAGAGAAAGTTGGCGGTGCCTGTGCCAAGGTGTGTTACCCGCCGAAAGACCTTCCACGAGCATCTGGAGAAAGGTCATGATATCTCTGAACCTGAGGTCTTGAATACCACGTCCGATGCCTGTCGCATTGGCCGCAACTGCCAAACCCGCCTTTGGTGTGGATTCTGCAACAGGCTTGTCGACCTGAAGAACAGGGGAGTCGACGCCTGGACCGAGCGCTTCGATCACATGACCACTTCATGGGACTGCACGGGCGGCCAAAACAAAGCATCCGAGATTGGATTCCCATGGACAGTGATAAGCCAAAAGGAGACGCTAATCCTCACGCCCTAGAATACTCACAGAACGAGGACCATTCGGATTCCAACTCAAATGGAAACTCATCCGACTCCACATTGGCAGGATATGACGAGAAAGGCGTGAAGAGGAAACGGTGTATGGATGATAGAGGTCGCAACGGACAGCAAAATGTCCTGGAAAGGATAAAAAGGTCCCAGAGTATTGTTTAATATGTAAGAACCTATTCTACAGGACATCCTACTGAATACGCTGACATGGTGATAGTGAGAGGGTAGTTTTGCATCAATCCAATTTGATCAGTGTTTTGTTGTACGGTTTCTCGTCGGGTTTACTTCTAAATAGCTATACTAGCTGTACAAGTGAATTTAGAACGGCCTTCGTGATTTTATCAATGTTTCCTGAATTCTAAATTACCTTTGGAAAACTCTGGAGCTAGCTTTGTAGTCTATGAATGATTGATAATCCTGTATGATTGAGCAGGAGGAGAATATTGGAAGGAGGTTATGAGCGCGTCCAAGGGCCATCGAGTGATTCAAAATCATTGAGTTTTACACGAGAGTCGGAGAAATGAGGATGTGAAAGAAGCCTGAACGCGGGTGCAAGACCGACAGGATCAATAGACTTTCCTAGGCAGCCATTGACTCCCGGCCCGGATGCTGCCGATTGCTGGGCAAGAAATGTTCCTCCTACAAGGATTATACTTTTGTTGTAAATCGCCAAATGACTTGGATCCACCTTGAAGTCTGCCCTCCTACTAGCTTCCCTCCCGCGGCGAGATCTGGTTAGCCAGGCACCAGCAAGAACTTCGAGGCGCGAGCGGCGAGTGGCGAAGCAAAAGCCACCGTTCACGATAAGCGAGCCCCTTTTCAGAAGCGTGGAAAGCTCGCTTCGCTTTCTTAGAAGGGTTCACCGGCCAACCGCTTAAGCCAAATTCAACTTCAATATTATTTATTTAATTATTAATATAATTTAATAGCTTATTATTTTTTATTATTATTTTTTTATTTTAAAAAAAATTAAAAAAAATTAAATTAAAATTGTTTTTTAATTTTTTAGCGAATGTAATTAATGATTACTATAATAAACTATAAGAGAAAAATAGATTTTTTGCTTAAGCGGTTGAGTGATAGTAAGCGGTTGGCTGGTGGACCCTTCTAGTAAGCGCAGCGCACGGCATAGTTTCTTTGCAAGCAATATTATAGTCATCTTCAATCGTCTCAGCGGCTATATCAAAAGGCCAGTGGCTCGTAAAGTTACAATTGGCTTCGGTCGCTGCGCCCTCCGCAAAACTCTCTTTAGTTTTATGTTTAACCAAGGATAGACAAAATCTTGGGAAATCGTTACAGGTAAAGGGGATACTCGGGACGGCAGTATAAAAGCTGTAAATCCGGCTGTCGATCAACCTAACCAAATTTAGTATACAACGCGCCCTATAGATCCACTTATGCTCCGCTAGACCTGGGTAGTTGTTGAGAAAGAGGGAGTCAGTAGACCTAGAATTCGCAATACTAGGGATATCAGCTGCGCTTCGAGAGTGTCCTCCAAGGCCTCAGGCATCCTTTACCTGCGACGCTGACAACCACAAAGTGCAGGATATAGGGCTGAAGTTCAGTTAGGCTGCAATAGAACTAGTATAGGGTCAATCTGGGCCTAAAATCAAATTTAAAGAGTGTTTAATTTTCGCTTTCTACTTTATGCAAACACTCCGGTACCTGAGCTTTATATGCTTTGGCGTGCTAAACTTATAATTTGGGGATTTAAAAAGTTAAGAAGAGAGCTTTCAGAGTCCAAGATAGATTCTGGGCTGATAGTGCCAAGCATTTGATTACCTCCTTAATACATCTTCTAATATTTTTACCGTGCCGAACTGTCATCAAAAGAGAGAAGGAGTTTAAACCTGAAGACCGAGAAAGGATCAGACTAGAGACGTAGGGTTTACAGGTACGCAGAAGAGCAGCAGCGGCTTGAGAGACATCAAAGGACTACTAACATTTCGTCATCAAACCTTCTTCCCATTAATATTACAAACGTGCTACCTGGCCGGTCTCATCAGCCTACCTTGTCAAACTCACCGATAGCAGCCCAATCATTAGTCGTATCTCCATCTTAAATTACTCCTCTCGTATTTCCTGGCCTCCAAGATATGACTATAAAGGAATACAGTGACTGGCAGCAGTCATAAGTTAATGATAAGGTACTAAAGGCCAAATTCCAGAAAGCTTATAAACTAGTATTAATAGACGGTATCGACCTCGAGTAGATCCATGAGAATTAAAATCCTAGCTTTTTCATAGAGAGTGACGTGAAAACTGGAGTTGCTCGGCGCTTTATAAGGGATATTAAGTACTGGGTCAAACAACACAAATTATATTAGTAAGACTTATACCTCAGATTAATGATATCGATCGCGCTCTATTATATAGTTCTCGACTTCCTTGCTGGTGCTGGCTAGAGTCCCTTCCTACATAGCTTTGAACAATCTATATAAATTAAGAGAGATTTATTACAGCTCGTCAATTATTAATCCAGCATACCTAAAGTAACCTTGAGCACTGTCTTTCCTTCCGCCAACCACGCTAATACACCATTCCAGAAACACGTCAAAATCTTGTTCTGGACAATCTTCGAAAAGCTGCCAGGATTTCTTAATAAAAGACTTTAATTCGGCGAAGAATTCCTTAATAGGATTAAGGTCTGGTGAATAAGGTGGCAAATATATAAGCTTGATACCTGCTTTATAGTACAATTACTTGATCCGCTCTGTCCGATGGAAGGAAGCATTATACATTATAAGCACAGACTTTGGTTCCGGCCATCCTGCCACAGTGAGGAAAGAGCTGCTCAATAAAATCTTCAAAGACATTATCGTCTGTAAAGCCTTAAAAGGCGTATGCTAGAAGGATCCCGTCTTGTGGGTATACTGGCAAGATTTGATATCGTCGACCGCGGTGGAACTTGGTAATTTAAACGGGCGCTATACCTAGAGGAGACTAACCAGTCCTTCTAAATCTAATTATCTTATTACATCCAGACTCATTAATATATACGAGGTAATAAAAACGAAAGATTAATAAGTTCTGGAGGTAAAAGTCTTGTAGATCTGGATTTTACTCTCTCGCCACTCGACGAGCTGCTTTCTTCGACTAGTTTATTGACTTTAGAGCCCTGCTAATACTAGATATTAATATAAGGACCTTAAATTTATCCCATAAAAAGATTACCATCTCTTCCAAGTATAGCTCAGGCTTCTCGAGAAAATATTTATATAAAGCTCCAAGCATGGACGTCGTAATATACCAAGACCTTCCGCCATTATTTAGAAGAGCTTTTATGATCCCGAAATAATAAAGATTTAAATATATTACTTTGATCGAGCGCTTACTGTACTTAGTAACGTTAGCTATTTAACGAGCCTTGAGCTTCTTATTAACTATTATGTCATGAATTAAGCCGTGCTGGGAGGAAGCAAGGTTCGGGGCCATGACGATGAAGACGTGGCACTACAGTGCAAATATAATCAAGATACTAATTCTCGTACGTATAGTATTTTATGAAGTTTATAAAAAGGGGTTTATAAAAAGGACACCTGAATGTGGCCCCGTTCAAGTGACATGATTAAGCACCACACGCTTAACTATATTTGGTTAGATCGGGCTGGGTCCCTGGTCAAGAGTAAGTTAAAAGTTCGAGTAACTACATGCGAAGGGGAAGCTGGTTTTGCAAGCGACTGAATTACTTATAAAATCGGCTTTCCTTTCAGTAGCTAGAAACTTAAACTTTATTTATAAAAAGATTAATGTTTTAGTTTAGTCGTATATACTTTAATTAAAAATTAATTAATTTAAGATTTTAATATAATTAAATATATTTATAATTTTAAATTAAGTTTAAAATATATAAAATATAAAAATAATTTATAAAATATAAAAAATTATTTATTAAATTATTATAAAAATTTAAAAAATATATAAAATTATATAAAATTTAAATATATTATTAATTTTTTATAATTTATATTTTTTAAATTTTTTAATTAATTTATTATCATTTTTAAATAATAAATTATATTTAAATATTAATTAAATTAAATATTTTTTAAATTATAAAAAAAAAATTATTATAATAAATTATTTTTTATTTTTATATTTTATAAAAATATAATTATATATTTTAAAATTATATTTTTTAAAATTATATATTTTATATAAGATTTTAAATTTAAAATTTATAAAAAAAATTATAATTTTTTTTAAATTATATTTTATATAAAAAAATTTATTAAATAAAAAATATTATATATTATTAATAATTTTATTATAAATATTATATAATAATTATATATTTTTTTAAATAAATTATTTTTAAAAATTAAATTTATTAATTAATATAAATTTTAAATTTTTAAATTTTTTAAAAAAAAATTATTTTTATATATAAATTTATA
>Ga0302221_10000770_pt1 | contig 21797 bp, 14 predicted proteins | sample II_Palsa_E2_1_FD_193517 | JGI IMG/M metagenome (GOLD analysis project Ga0302221, IMG submission 193517) | Peat permafrost microbial communities from Stordalen Mire near Abisko, Sweden - II_Palsa_E2_1 | ecosystem: Environmental > Terrestrial > Soil > Palsa > Peat permafrost | place: Sweden... | reverse complement strand
CGGGCCATTGCCACGCTCGAACCTCTTCTCGAAATGTCGGCTGAGGATTCGGAGACACTGTTTTTGCTTTCGCGGGCGTACGAATGCGCCGGAGCAACAGAGCAAGCGGAGAAAATGCTGGCGGCGTTTGAAGCCTCTTCGAAGAACGATCGCGAGACGAAAGAAAACCAGACGCAAGCAAAGCATCTAGTGCAGCAGGCGAATGAGATGGCGCTGAAGAACGATTTCGCGGGCTCTCTGGATTTGTTGCAACAGGCGATTGCGAAGGACGCAACGTATGGCGCGGCGTATTCGCAGCTGGCAAAACTATATTACTCGGCGGGCGATATTGAGAAAGCGAGCGAGTCGATTTCGAAAGCGCTGGAGCACGATCCCTACCAACCGGATTTTCTTTACGTGCAAGGGAAGATTTTCGAGAAGCAGGGAAAGCTGGATGAAGCGCTCGGTGCTTTCCAGCGGACCACGATTGTGAATCCGAAGGAATCGGACGCGTTCTTCGAAATGGGTGTGATTTACGAGCAGTGCGGAGACAGGGAACGTGCGCTGTCGGCGTATAAGAAGGCCGCGATGCTTTCGCCGCAAGATCCTGAGTACCAGCGCGCTCTGGCGGCGCTTTCAGGACACGCCGCGCGGCCTTGATTGCATTCGCAATGCGCAGCAGCGGTTGGTCGGCTTGCTCCGTGTCGTGCGCAAGAAAGAGAAGAGCAGATTCCTCGCTGCGCTCGGAATGACAGGCAGGGGAGAGGGTCGTATTGAAAGTCATGTTAGTGATCTGGGTGGGTTGTGGCTGGGGGTGTGGGGCGGATTAAGAGGTCTACGAATTCTTTGTAGAATTTTGGTTTGTCGAGGTCGTCCTGAATTTCCACTTCGCGTTCGCCCATGTGAGGGCGAGTGGTTTCGTTCCAGACGAGGGTGTCGCCGTAGGATGCGCCGTGATCAATCGAGACGTCGAAATAGAGTTTTTTCCATTTCGTAATGATCGAAGGGTCGAGCCAGGCGACGGACGCTAGCTCGTCCCATAGATAATTGTCCTCGGCGTATTTGGCGGTGTACTGACCGGCGGGATACTGGCTCTTGCCAATCTGCGAGATTAAATCCTTGTCCATTCTTGTCTTCAGCGAAATATCGACGGTGGTTACGACGACGCGTGGCCAGGGTGCGTGAAGGACGATGCGGGAGGCTTCGGGGTCCATCCACAGATTGAATTCGCGACGGGGCGTCATGGTGAATTCGGGGTCGTCGGTGTGGGGATTCAAACTGCCACCCATCAAGACGAGTTCTTTGGCGAGGGATGCGAACTGAGGGTCGATGGCCTGCGCGAGAGCGAGGTTTGTGAGCGGACCGCCTTCATAAATTGTGACCTGGTGAGGATATTGATGAACCATGCGCAGCAGAAAATGCGCGGCATCCTCAGTGGAAGCCTTTGTTGTGGGTGCGCCTTCGGGCATGGGCGGGATTTCCGAGGGGCCGTGCACTGGATGAAGCTTGGCGAAATTCCACGCACCCTGATAGCTGACTTTGCCGTAGAGCGTTTCCCACCGAGCGATGTACTCCTTGCTGTTCACCAGGGGGAAAGCCGCACCGGGGACGACGGGAATATCGGCGCGGCCGATAATTTCGAGGAGGCGCAAAGCGTGCAGGACTTCTTCATCGCGCCAAGCGTCACCGGTGGGGATGGTGATGCCGAGAACATCGGTGTCGGGCGATTGCACGAGGGCGAGGATGGCTTGCGTGTTGGTGCCGCCGGGCCCGGAGCAGTCTTCGTCGATGATAATTTTGCGTTTTTCCTGGGCAGCAAGGGGAGATGCGGCGACGACCACGGCAAAAAACAGGAGCGCGCAGAGAACGCACTTTGAGAAAGTGGTGAGCAAAAAAGCGAGCTTCCGCGGGGGAGTTGACGGTGAAATGTCGTGACACCGATTGGTTGAAAGTTCTCGATTAGAACGGGGTGCCGTTGTTTGTTTTCTATGAGTTAGGAAGTGTTCTAATAAACGATGTTCTCGATTAGAAATTCCGTAAAACGGCAGCAGATTCGAGCCAAGAAGCGATCCGGATCGGCTGGCGATTTCGCCACCATTTGCTCGGAAGCTCGAACAATTGAGTAGCTGCCCTGTGCAGTTTGTGAAAGCAATCAACCGGGAAGCCTCAGGGGCTAAAACCCCCGCGGGGTGAGCCAGCTTTAAGTCGGAGCTTAAGCTCCGACCCCCTAAGGAGTCGGCTATCAGGCGCAGAGTAGAGGCCGGGCGGGGCTCCGACACACCCAGCCTGTGGCCAGCGCTGGACTTCGTTGCGCCGCGCCAGGCTGCCGCTCGTTTGTGCTCCCTCGTCATCATAGCTCCAGAATTACGCTAGCACGGAGAAGCGCGGTTTGGAAGGATGTGCATGCTGTGGACACTTTGATTTGGAGAAGTTACTTCATTCCGCGGACCATATTGTAGAAGTCACTTTCCCATTTTCTGTCGTTGTAAGCGAGCATTATCATCATCTGGTGAGAAACTGCGCAGACGATGTGTAAGTCTTTGGGATCCGAAGACTTGTTCGACTCCACACAGACAGTAGGAATTCCAGCCACAGTTAGTTCCGAAATTCGCCCGATGCCGTATCCATTTCTCATCATCTCGCTCGAATACTCTCTTCTCCATTGGTCATCGTTTGCCGATGGGGCATCTGTTCGCGGATAGAATCGCGCCACGGCGAATTCTCCGTGACGCGACATCGCGGTCACATTGCATTCGTGTATAAAGCCTGCTTGGAACCAGCCATTCGGCACCGGAATATTTCGGTCGCCGCATTGAATCGCATCCCCGTGCTTCCAGTGCCATAGCTTCGCGTAAATCGTCCACCTGTTGGCGCCGCAAACCATTATGAGAATGCCGAGGATGACGACAGTCCAAAAGGTCAGACTCTTCCGGCTCATTTCGCTCGCGCCCGCTGCACCTTCACTAGAACTGGAAGCGGGCTCCGAATTGAGCGGCGAAAGCGGTGGCGCCCGGAGCGAGTTCGTCAACAGTGCGGTATCCGGGCGTGTTGTGTGGATTGGGTATGGCCGTCAGCGAAGGGCAAGTGATGTTTGCATACAGCGTCGCATTCACGGGCGTACACGCAGAGTTGCTCGTGGGACCTACGAAGCCAAAAACGTCGGGGTCGGAGTACAAGTTGCTGGCATTCGTGAGGTTGAATAAATCGGCACTCAAGCGCAGGGAATAGTGCTCTTTGATACTGAAGTCCCTGGCGATACGAATGTCCCAGTTATAGAAGGCAGGCTGGCGCCCGGGATACTCAGGCAGAAGAAATGGCTTTCCGCCGCCAATTTGGACGGTAGGCCGGTCGTTGTTCGCAAACTGGTTGATAACCCCATCACCGTTGATATCCACATTTGAATAAGCAGGGTAGGCGAGGCCGCTGTGAAGAATGAAGTTGGTGCTGAAATTAAAGGCCCAGGGGAGATCGAGGACCATGCCACCCTTAAACTGGTGAGTGATATCGAGGCCGTCACGGCCGTAGTCTAAGTTGAGATTGAATGGATCCTGGGGGCCGAAGAAAGTTTCGGTGTCGCGCTCGCTGGAAGCATTCGCAAAGTTCCGCGACCAAGTGTAATTGGCGAAGAACTGATAGCGATTCGAGAAACGCTTGTTCACACCTAATACAAACTCGTTGTAGTTCCCACGGCCGAAGCTGCCGAGTTCGCTGGAGCTAAAGAGTGTGGGATCAAGGGGAGTAGCGAACTGGGTTATAGGGTCGCCCGGTGCTAGCTGAGTTGCAGTGCCAGCGATGAGTGTCCTGCCGAACGCGTCTTTACCCATGGGGATAAAGTTTCGGAACCATTGAGTGGTACTGAAACCACCTGTGCGCAAGTCCGTGGAGTGTACGAAGGCATAGTTTGCCGAAACGGTCCAGCTATTCGTGAACGAATGCTCGACGCCGACGGTGAGGTTAGAGACGCGCGGATTGCGAAACGCCGGGTCCACGTAACTGATACCCGGACATCCGGCGATGCTGGAGCATAGGTCGCTGGCTCCTATAGGCAGAGTCGACGGGAAAAGATAGGGGAAAGCCGCCGCTCCAGCAACGGTACTCGGGGGTGCGCAGAATTCGAAAAACGCCGATGGGCAGAAAATGGTTGTTTGCTTCGAGGTGCCGATCGTCGGGAAAAAGATCAAGGGTGTCTGAGCATAATAGAGACCCCAAGCTGCGCGTACGACGGTGGGATGCTCGGTACCGCCTACGTTCCAGGCCAAGCCAACACGGGGACCAAATTGCGCGAAATCGTCAGGGACACGTTGAGGCGGAGCGACCTGCTTGCTGGAATTCCCCTCGCCTATCCAAACCGTGTTTCCGGGAATCGCCGATTGCGGTTGGGGGTTCCATGTGCCGTCCCAACGGAGGCCATAGGTCAAGGTGATGCGTGAGGTGAGCTGCCACTTATCCTGCCAATAGAGACCCATTCCGGTCTGGTAGTTGTTAAAGAGGGTGTTGTCCTTAAAGAGTTGAGCGATCTGCTGCTGTTGGGTGGTTCCGGTTTGCCCATTCAGGCCAAGTCCTTGCTCGAAGAAGAAGGGATTGGACGCGGAAGGGATGGGTTGTCCGGTGTTTGCTGTGTAGTTCGCGCACCACGGAGCGGTGGGGCTGGGCTCAAAATCGCAAAGGGTATTGAATTCATACTCGCCCGAACTCCATCCGGCAAAAATGTCTTTTCGGTCGGTAAAGCTATCCACATCGCCGCCGAACTTCATGTCGTGCCTGCCGAACGAGTAGGAAAAGTTGTCGGCACCTTGGAGCTTGCCGGCGTCGTTGTTGCTTGGAAGATAAAAACGCTGACCAAATGACATGCCCGTCTGATTGATGAGGATCTGGGGCGCGCCACTATCAATCGGATGGCGCTTGCGCGTTTCGCCGCTGACTTCCACGCGAAGTTCGTTCACTTTGCGCCCAAGGACGGAGGTGAGGGCGAACACGCCGCCGATACCCTGGTTCACGAAATTCTCAGCAGCGCCAATGGAGTAGGGAGTTTCGGTTTGTCCCTGGCCTCCGGTGAAGCCATTGGTGTGGTTGCGGCTGCCGAGGCCGCGAATACTGAAATGATTGGAAGGGCTGAATTGGTAATCGTAATGGCCTAACAGCGTAAAGAAATTCTGATATTGATTGTGCTCGCCGTTGAGAGCTCCGAGGGTAGGCACACCGTAACACGCCGGCAGGAGAGCTTCACCTACGGCTCCAGCGACGCAACCGGGAGGCAGGATGTTAGAAGTACCTGGCGTTGGCGCGCCGATGATTGGGCCTGCTGATGCCAAAAAGGCCGAGCATCCGGGATCGGCTGCGGTGCAGAAGACGGTGTCGAGCGGGCCATTTTCGCGCTGAATGTCAGTGGCGAGAAAAAGGAACTGGCGGTCTTTGTGAATGGGGAAGCCGACGGAACCGCCGAACTGATTTTGATTGTCGATATTGGAAGGCTCACCGAGGCCGTCATTCGCGGTCAGGTTGCCGCCGCGATAATATTCGTGCGCTTCGCCGTGGATTGCGTTGGTGCCGGACTTGGTGACCACGTTGAGCAAGCCGCCCGTGGCGCGGCCGAATTCGGGAGCGAAGCCGTTGGTGACGACTTGAAATTCCTGGACAGCTTCGAGCGGAACGGTGAGGTTCTTGGTTTCGAGCGAGCCGAAATTTTCGCCGAAATAATTGTTGGTGGAGTCCGCGCCGTCGATTACCAGGCCGCTGTAGTCGCTTTGTTGGCCACCGAGGCGGATGCCGCCGCGGAGTCCAGGAACAACTTGGGCGGAGGGAGAGAGAAGAGCCATGTCTCGATAATCGCGGCCGGGGAAGGGGAGATTCTCGACGCTAGTGGAATTGAGCAATTGGGTGATGCCGGCCGTGGTGGTGTCAACGACCGCTCCGCTGCTGGCGGTGACTTCAATGCTCTGAGATTGCGTTTTCAGGGGCATCGTGATGTCGAGCTGCAGGGAAGCGCCGACGTTGACGACGATCTGCTTGACGGTTGTTACGGCGAAGCCGTCGGCCACGGCGACGATGGTGTATTCGCCGGGAGCGACGTTATCGAAAGAGTAGGTGCCGTCCGCTTCGACAGGCAATTCGCGGCGAATGCCGGTGGAAGGATTCGTGAGCGTCAATTTGGCGGTGGCGACGGAGGCGTGAGACGTGTCAAACACGGTTCCGCGGATGGCGCCGTTCTGGGTGTTTTGCGCTAGTGCAACGCTGGCCGGCATAATCGAGCATGAGAGCAGCACAGCCAGAGACACGGCCTTCCAGATTTTCATTGCGACCCTCCCGATGCTAGACGACATCTCAAACGGGACGACGATTCGTTGTAAGAATTGCTTAACACGTTGCGGTTAATGAATCTGAAGAAGGGTAGAAAAGACGTTACTTGGCAATACGTCGCCCGGAAATGCGCGCGAGCCCCATAATCCGCTTTTAGGACGTGAACGCCAACCAAGATGGGCGGTAGGCTAACGCTCGTGCTGTGTAGAGTCAACGAAAAACTGGCGTTACGCGCAAAGATTTCCACAGCGAGCGCGCAGGGAAAAAAAGTCCAATAAAACTGCTCAAGATTTTGTGGTAGTAGCGGAAGTGCTGCTAAACGCGCATCCTGCTAGAATCAGTCCCGAAATGAAACAGAGAAGACTCTACAGCGGACGATTGGCGCTGGTTGCCGCGGGCGTTCTACTGGTGGCAACTTGGGATTTAGTGGCGCAGCCGTTGGTGCAAGAAACAAAAGGCGAGATACTGCGCCGGCGTTCGGAGGTGGCTAACCCCTTTCACGTGCAATTCCAAGACGTTACGCGCGAGGCGGGGATTCATTTTCACCATGAGCGCGCGGCTTCGCCCGAAAAACTGTATTTGGAGACGATGGGGGCGGGAGTTGCGTGGATCGATTACAACCAGGATGGCTACCTGGACGCGTTTTTTGTAAACAGCGGGTACACTCCATTTTTTCATCCGGAGCACCCGCCACAGCCGGCGCTGTATCGCAACAATCGCGACGGCACGTTTACGGATGTAACGGCGGCGAGCAAGATTCATTCGGACGGCACGTTTTTCTTTGGCGTAGCGGTGGGAGATTACGATAACGACGGCTATCCGGACATCTACATGACGGGATACCGCCATTCAGTTCTGCTGCACAACAATGGAGATGGCACTTTCACCGATGTGACCGCCAAGGCCGGAGTGGGTAACGACGGAAACTGGGGCACGGCGGCCGGGTGGTTTGACTACGACCACGACGGCTTACTCGATCTGCTGGTGACGAATTACGTGCAGTATGACGAAGACCATCCGGTGTCGTGCGGAGAAAATAAACCCGGATATCGCGCGTATTGCCACCCAGACAGTTTTCACGGCACGTCCATGCGGCTGTATCACAACAACGGCGACGGGACGTTCACGGATATGACGGCGAAGGCGGGGCTGGTGAACACCGATGGGAAGAGCCTGGCGGTGGTGTTGGCGGATTTTAACGGCGACGGCTGGCCGGACATTTTCGTGGCGAATGATACGCAGCGCAATTTTCTGTATTTGAATAATGGAGACGGCACATTTCGGGATGCGACGTACAAATCCGGCGCGGGATTTAGCGAGGAAGGACGCCCGGAAGCGGGAATGAGCGCCGATGCCGCCGACGTGATGAACAATGGCTTGCTTTATCTTTTCGTCAGCCATCTGGATTTCGAGTTGAACAGACTTTATCGCAACAACGGCGACGGCACGTTCACGGACGACACGATTGCTTCCGCGCTGGGGCAAACAAATATTCTGAGAAGCGCGTTCGGGGCGCGCATGTTTGACTTTGACAATGACGGGTGGCGCGACCTGCTGGTGGTGAACGGGCACATTCTGGACAACATCCCGCTGTACCATCCGGAGGTGAAGTACGCGGAGGAAAAAGTGCTTTACCGCAACGTCGGCGATGCCGTGTTCGTGGATGCAACGAAAACGCAGAATGCGGGTTTTCGTTCGCCGCGCGTGGGGCGCGGGCTCGCCGTGGGAGACTACGATAACGACGGCTGGCAGGATTTTCTGGTGAGCAATAACGGCGAGGACGCGCAGCTATTTCGAAACGATGGAGGGAGCGAGCCGGCTGCGGCGGGAAATCACTGGCTGGCGGTGCGTTTGGTGGGAACGAAAAGCAATCGCGACGGGAATGGCGCTTTTCTGAAATTAACCGCGGGAGATTTTAGGAGTTACGACCAGGTCAAAGGCGGGATGAGCTATTGTTCGGCGCAGGATCCGCGCATCTTTTTTGGGCTGGGGAAACACGAGCGCGTGGATACGCTCGAAATCCGCTGGCCAAGCGGACACGTGGACGTGCTGCAAAATCTTCCCGCGGACTATTTCCTCACGGTGCAGGAAGGCAATCCGGAGGCGAAAGCTGTGCGCTACGCTCAGCGACACCCGAAATAGCTAGGATGGCGGGGGATAAACTTTGGGTCATAAAAGGAATGATGAACCGATTGAGTTGATCGTCGATGAAGAGACATTTTCCGTTCTAAGCGGGGAATGCGAAAAGATTATAAACACTCGAAAGCGCCTGCCAGATTTCGTATTTCAGCGTCCATTCGCAAAATATTTCGCAATTGAGCATGCCAATATTTTCAAGAAAGAATTTGGGTCATTTCTCTTCAAGTTATCAAATATTTTTGAGGACGAATCTGTCAATTACATGACACTCGATCCTGATCCTGTTGAGTATTACTATCGGAACTTGTCCTTTTTTGGTTTGGCTTCTTTCCGGCCTTCCAGTCTAGTTGAAAGATATATACATGTAATGTCTCGTGAGGGAAACGTCGATTCATTTCGATCCCGTGGGGGAGATGTGGGAGCATTTTGGGGCTCCTCGCAGCAATGGGGAATATTTTGCGACAGAATCTCGTGGGAAATGGCCGTCATTGCTATTTCAGAGAATGTTGATGTACCAACAATTGGCAGTTTTCGATGCATGGATGCGTCATGGCTTTCGGACTACATCAAAGCTCAGTATTTTAGTGAAGATGCTTCTATTGCTTTAGACTTTTCCCAGAGGTTTTTAGCTAACTATTCTATTTAATTGTTGGCGGTCATTGCGTTTAACGCTTCGTGCGAGCTTCAACTCGGGAACATTCCTACGGCGGTCAAATCTTCTCCACGCAATTCCAGGATTACGCGCGGAAGCGGCCTCGGGGGCGGGCCATCGAGGACGGAGCCGTCGGCTGCCGAGAAAACTCCACCGTGGCATGGACAGGCGAATACCTGTTGCTCCGGCCGGTAAAATACGGGGCAGGCTGCGTGCGTGCAGAGGCGGCTGAACGCAAGGAATTTGCCTTCCGACGGATGCAGCAGGAAGCAAGGGTGCTCGTCATTCGGGTACGAGATGATTTTCACGGCGCCAACGGGGATGTCTGCGACATGCGCGACAACTTTGACCGGGTAGGAATTCTTTCGCGCGCGGATGGAGATCACCAAGCCTCCGAAAGCTGCGACGATGCCGGCGGTGGTCAGATATTTTGCGAACCGGCGGCGGGGAAGTTGCTGGTTGTCAGTATTTCCGATGGGAATTCTCCTGGGCAGCGAAAAGGTCGCGTAGTCGTTGGTTACGGGTTTGCGCGCGCGGTTCGGTCGCCGCTTTGCAGCTCGACAACTTGGGCCTTCAGTTGCGCCACCTCTTGGCGCAGCATTCCGGTAACCACGCGCTCGTACCCGGCTGCGGCGCGCGCGGCGAGACGGTCGAGCATTTCGCGCTCGTCGGCGTCGATGTCATTGCCAGTCTCGTGCGGCCCGAGCAGGACTACCGCGGTGGCTTCAGTGATTCCGCTTCGTACGGGTACGGAAAGACAAGGCGCGTCCATTCCGGGTGGAAGTTCGCGCGAATCCCAATCATCGTGGTTGAGACGAACGGGAGCGCCAACTTGCAAACTGCGCAGTGCGATTGCATCAGATTCCGGGCGCAGTTCTTTCTTCATGGACGCGTTCCAGCCTTTGGTGTCCTGCGTACGGCGGAACACGTTCCCCTCGCTTCGGAAAACCGCGCCGGATGACAAGCAGAGGGCGCGGACCGTGCTTTCCACTAGCAGGCGGTCGATCTCGGCGAGGGATTCGGCTTGCGCGATAGCTTCGCTGGTGTCGTTGAGCTGCCTTTTCGCGGAGTGAAACCGGCGATTGAAGATACGGTCCACGAGTTCGACAGCGGTCTCGTGCAAGCGATTCACCAGGAGCAAAACGACCGGAGCCACCAGCAGCGGCCAGATCCAAGCGGGCAGCCGAAAGCTTTCCTTAACGATATCGAGTTTCTGCTCGAGCTGGAAGATAGGGACGCCGATGAGCAACGTCAATGCAACCAGAGTCGTGCCGTGGCGAAGCGGGATGGATACACTCACCACGCGGCGCTGCCACACTGCCTGCGATGCGAAATAGACGAGAACTCCGTTCGGCAAATATAGAAGACCGATGAAAGCCTGGGAGGGTGAGAAGCCGAACAGATGGAGAATGAGGTCGGAGGACTGACAAAGTTCAGCCAAGATGAATGCCGGAAGTCCGATAGCACATCCCCAGATTACCCAACGCATTCGTTGCTCTTCTTGCGGTGGCAGCGAGCGACGACGTTCCAGCAGAATCACCAAGACAACGGCGTCGATCGCGTAGCCCGCCAGAAAGCTGATCTCGGTGATCCTCTCTGTCGGAAAGCCGAACAAGTTGGCAAAGCACAGCAGCGTGAGCACGAACATGGCAGCGCCGAGCAGCGGCACGGCCCATTGCACTTTTTGCCAGCGCGGTTCGGTTCGGTCGTCGGGGAACCGTAGCGCGAATATCATAAGGCCGGCGAAAGCCGCGCCTTGCGCCAATGCTTCAACAAACTCTTGAGCGAGTACGGCAAGCGGCCAACGTTGTAACAATGCGTAGTAGGTGAACGTCTGGCCCGGATTTATCCAGACCACGTAGAGGAACAATCCCCAGGTCATCAAGCTGGGGCGCGTCCAAACGAGCCAGAATGCAATGATGATTACAATAATCCCCACGACAGTGTCGAGGAAAAGCACAACTCTCTGCGGCGGATTCAGCGGAGCTGGAACGGACTGAAGCTCCACGGTTTTTGATACAGCGCCGGAGCTCGGCTTGAGGGTCAGCGTGATGTGGTGGTTTGACAATGCTGCCTGCATGCCACCCAAGCCGCCGAGGACGGCGACTAAGCTGGCGCACTGAGGAGTGCCGGGCGGAATACAGCGCATGGCCTTCAGGTCCACGCGGTCGCCTGGGACGATGCCGGCAGCGGCGGCCGGAGAGTCCGCAGCAGAATGAAACGGGGCAAGAACGCCGGTGACAATCCCATCGTTGTCCACGGACAGGCCGAACGAACTGAGTGAATCGATAACTCGCTGCAGCCCGGGAACAATCATGGCCAGAGCCCAGAGAGTCAACAGAACCAGAAAAAACCGGCCGAGGCCGGTCCGGCTAGCCTTATCTTCCTCTGTTGAGACGCTCCGCGAGCCTATGGCCGCACCTCAGCCTGTCGAGATTCCCGATGAGACTTCTGCCGGACAGCAAAACTCTATTACGCCTGAACAGTTTCAGACTTCGCGGCGAGCATCTGGACCTATTGGCCGGCCACGTGGCCAACCTGCAAGCGGGTTTGCAGCATGCGCAAGATGGTGTCGCGATCGATCATGCCGACAATGTGTTCGTCGGAAATTACGGGCATCTGGTTGATGTCTTCGCTCTGCATGCGCTGCAGGATTGCCAGCGCCGGCTCCCCCGGTGAGGCTGAATGAATGCGCTCGAGCGGCATCATTACCGCTTGGATCGAAGTGTTGGCCCATTCTTCTCGGGGCAGCGCGCGCGCGGCATGCAAAGTGGCAAGGCCCACGGGGCGACCCGCGCCGGTGACGATATGGCAACGGCGGCCGGTGCGCAAAACTTCGTGGACGTAGTCCTCCACGGACATGTCGCGCGGGACGGTGGGAATATCGCGCGTCATGATGTCCGCAGCGCGGATGTCCGTGAGCGTGTGGCGCATGGCTACCTGCATCAAGCTTTCCTGCGCCGCGCTCAGGAGGAACCATCCTATGAAAGCGGTCCACAGGCCGCCGACCCAGTTTCCGTTCAGCGCTTGCCACACTCCGAGGATGATCATCAAGTAGGCGAAAATCTTTCCGGCGGTTGAGGCAATTTTCGTCGCGCGCGTAAAATTTCCGGTCATTCCCCAGGCGATGCCGCGCAGGATGCGACCGCCGTCGAGCGGAAATCCGGGGACCAGATTGAAGATCGCTAGAGCGAGATTGATTTCCCAAAGCCAGGTGGCTGCTGCTTGCACCATATCGTTGCCGTGAAAATAGTGCGCGACGAGCCAGAAGCAGCCGGATAGAAATATGCTGGACAGCGGGCCGGCGATGGCGATGTTGAATTCCTGCTTGGCATTGTCCGGCTCGCGAGTGATTCGCGCCAGGCCGCCGAAAACAAACAGCGTGATGGAAGCGACTGGAATGCGGTAGTGCTTCGCGATCACACTATGGCTCAGTTCGTGGAATACCACGGAAGCGAAAAACAAAATACTAGTGATGATGCCGAGGGCCCAATGTTGGGCCGACGACCAATTCGCGTGCTGAGACGTAAATTGAGTTCGCAACGAAAGCGTGATCAGAAAAAAGATGATGAACCAGCTGGCGTGCAAAAAGATGGGGATGCCGAAAACACGTCCAATCCGAAAGCCGGTCGCAGGAGCCGAATCCTGAGCCGTAACCGGCGGCGGTCCGGGTGCAGATGCCAGGTCGGAGGTTTGCGAGGGTTGAGGATCTTGTGACTGTGCCATCAGCGCGATATTAACAGGCCTTTCCGGACATTGCACTGTGCCGACACGCTGGACGACGCGGAACGCAGAGGCCGCCCGCAGGGCAATAAAAGCAAATCTCGGCGGTGACAATCAGTCTCTACGAACAACGTTGCAGAAGCGGTTTACCAGACCGAGCATCGAAGTTCAGCCGCGCGCACCATGGCATCACCGGCCTTGCAACCGAAAGCCTTGCAGAATTCAGGCAAATTCGAAAGCGGGCCGATAACGCGATACTTGCTGACCGGGTGCGGATTGGTCAGCACGAACTGGCGTTGCGCGTCGGGGCGAATCTCGTCGCCTCGAGCTTGTCCCCAGGAGATGAAAAACTGTTGTTCCGGCGTGAAGCCGTCCTGGTCAGGCGGGCGGGGCTTGCCTTCCATTGATTTCTCGAATGCGAGATAGGCAAGCTTTACGCCGCCCAGGTCGCCTATGCTTTCGCCGAGTACCAATTTACCGTTTTCGTGCATGCCGCCTTCCACGGTGTAGCTGGAGAACTGATCGACGACACACTGTCCACGGCTCTGAAATTCCTTGTAGTCCGCGGGAGTCCACCAGCTCTTGAGCTCGCCTGTGCTGTCATACTTGGCGCCTTGGTCGTCAAAACCGTGGGAAATCTCGTGACCGATGACCGGGCCAATACCGCCGTAGTTGACTGCGTCGGTGGCATTCACATCAAACATCGGCGGCAACAGAATCCCCGCCGGGAATACGATTTCGTTGAGCAGCGGATTGTAATAGGCGTTTGAAGTTGGCGTGGTCATGCCCCAGCGGAGGCGATCGACCGGCTTGCCGATGAGTTGCGCGTCATCGCGGACGGCAAAACGCCGCGCCGCAACCACGTCGTTCCAATAAGAGTCGCGCGTGATTTCCACGCTGCTGTAATCCTTCCATTTGTCCGGGTAGCCGACTTTGGGGTTGAAGGTGGAAAGTTTCTCCAGGGCTTTCTGCTTGGTCGCGTCGCTCATCCAGGTAACCGTCAAGATGTCGTCATGCAAGGCCAGCAGAATGTTCTTCACCATCTCTTGCATGCGTGCTTTAGCTTCCGGAGAAAATGTCTTTTCGACGTACTTTTTGCCCAAGGCCTCGCCCAGGTCTCCGTCCGTAGCTTCGACACAACGCTTCCAGCGGGGCTTCATTTCTTTGGCGCCTTCCAGGTACTGCTGGTAGAAAGCGAAGTCCTCCTGGACGAAAGGCGCGGAAAGAGAGGAAGCAGCGGAGTTCAGCACCTGCCAAGTCAGATAGGTTTTCCAGTCAGCAAGAGAAGTTTGCTGCAGTTGCCGCTGGAACTCCTGCATGAATTTGGGCTGATCGACGTTGATGGCGACGGCAGGATCGAGATTCGAAGCCTTGAAATACTCGGCCCAGTTAAAATCGGGCGTAATTTTCTGGAGGTCATCCAGTTTCATCTTGTGATCCGTGGCGTAGGGATCCCGCAACTCCACATTTGTTAGCGTTGCGCCGGCGAGCGCAGTTTCCATGCGCACGACAACTTGCGCCGCACCCGCAGCGGCGGCCTTGTCAGAACCGGCCAGCACGAACATTGCCGCGACGTGCTCCACGTACTTCTGGCGCGTCTCTTTGGACTTATCATCATCCTTGAAGTAGTAATCCCTATCGGGAAGGCCGAGTCCGCCGGCGCCCGCATCGGCAATCACCTGCTGCGGGTGGTGGGGATCCTGGCTCGAACCAAAGAAAAATGGAACAAAGATACCTTCCTCGTGCAGACGAGTGATGGCGTGCGTGGGATCGGCGACCGTGGCGATGGACTGGATGAGATCGGTTTCGTGCTTGAGCGCGTTTACACCCTGTGCGTCAATTTTCTTCTCGTCCATGCAGGCGCCGTAATAATCGCCGATCAAACGGTCTGTGGACTTTGGCGGAGCAGTGGACGAATGAGCGGCGGCTTCCTCTAGAATGCCGCGGAGCACGTCCTTAGTGGACTCTCCGGCGGCCCAGCGCTTGCTCCATATGACCATCGAAGGCGGAATGGGATTGTTCGCGCGCCAGTTGCCATTGGCATATTCGTAGAAGTCTTGGCAGGGACTGGCTTTGCGATCGAGGTCGGTGAGGTCGATCCCGTGCAAGGGCTTGTCCTGCGCGCAAAGCGAGGAAGCGCACAACATCGCTGCCAGAGCAAAATAAAGAAGTCGCATAAGAGCCTCTTGTGGGTGGTCTCGGTAAACGCCGCAAAGGAGGTTACCTATGAAGCCAGAAGATATCAATACTCACGAATTGCAAGCCGGCATGGGAGCAGGCTAATCGTCGAGCCGTCGGCTTGGGAATTTGCCGTCCTATCGGGGATGATTTGCAAAGGTTGTTCTCGGCAGGAACCTCTTTCGTCACACCAGTGGGTCGCCAGCAACCGCTTCTTCGCTTGAGCGGCCTCCGTTTCGCGGCCGTAGCGTCTCGTTTTCCACGGCGTGTGCGGGGCGCCACTACTTTGGCAGTACGCCCGTCCAGCTAAACCCCCTGCTATGAATGAACTGATTGATGGCCACGCTCATGCATTTCACGGCTGTGCCCGGCTAAGTAACGGGAGGCAGCCATGGAAAACGTGATCGGTTTCGGCGAGGTGGCAATAGCAATCTTTACGTCGTTTGCGGTGGCGCTGACAGTGCAGTGGATCGGATTGGTGGCGCTGATGCGTCTTATGCCAGCCCGCAAGCCGGGATTGGCAACGGCTAACGTGGCAGAGCACGAGGCGGGGAGAAAAGCAGGTGAGCTGTCACTTGTGCCGCGGGAGCGGGAGAATGCGGCGTGAAGGCTTTTGAAATTGAAGTGAACAGGAGGCGTTATGCTATTTCTGAGGTTTTTGTTTTTTGCGATCAGCGCCACATTTGTGGCCGTCGCAGCGGGGTTGGTGATTTACGACGTGTTTCTCGCATTCGAACTTGGGCGGTTGCTGCGTTCGGGCGAGCGTCCGCCTGGAAAAGGTGAGGAAGGGCACTCGAGCGAGACTCCCGTTTCGGCCGCACCGCCGGCGGCGGCTCTGGGCGCGATTCAAGCGCCGCTGCGCATTGCTGGAACGCGCCGCACAATTCGGTGGGCGCCAGCGGCAAAACTTGTAGTGGCCGCAGCACTCACGGCGCTTGCCGGGTTGAGCATCCTGGTGGTGCCGGATGGCGAGGCGGCCGTGCGGATCAGCCAGATTTCTGGAGTGCGGCCTGGAACGCTTTACGCTGGGACGCATTTCATCCTGCCGCTGATAGACCGCGCCCAGCTCTATGATGTGCGGGACAAAGTGTTTTCCACGTCGGCTGCGGAGGGGACGCGCGAGAAGCTGGAAGTGCTGAACGTGGAGACGCGAGAAGGGTTGGAAGTGGGGCTGGCGGTGACGGTGCGGTATCGGATCGATCCCCGGCGGCTTGATTACGTGCAGGCGAATTTGCCGCAGCCGATCGATCAGGAAATCGTGGCTCCGGTGGTGACCAGCGTGTTTCGCGAGGTGGCGCCGAATTATGTGGTGCGCGACATTTTCGCCATCAAGCGCGAGGAGTTTCGGCAACGCGCCACGCAAATCATCACGGCGCGTCTCGGCAGCGACGCCATTGAAGTGAAAGAAGTGTTGTTGCGCAAAATTCAGCTTCCGGAGGAATACGCGGCGGGTCTGCAAGGATTGCTTTTGAAGGAGCAGGAGGACGACCGCGTGACGGTGGATCAGAGCATCGAGCAGAAAAAGGTGAAGATTGCGGAGTCGCAGGCCGAAGCGCAAAAGGTGCGGCAGGTCAAGCACGCCGAGGGCGATGCGCAGACGCGCGTGCTGATGGCCAAGGCCGAATCGGATTCGATGCAATACACGCTGCCTTTGAAACAGAAACTGATCGAGCAGTCGCGGCTGGAGGCCGAAGCGCGCAAGGAGACCACGATCCAGGACGCTGAAGCTCAAGCACAGGCGAAAGTGATTAACAGCAAGGCGGAAGATGAGAGCAGCAAGTTAAGGTCGGAAACGCAGAACGTTTTGACTGTGAAGAACGCCGAGGCCGCGGCGCAGGCTAAAGTGATTGACGGCAAAGCCGAACTCGAACGGCGCAATTTGATGGCTGACGCCGAAGCGAACAATATTCGCGTGACGGCGCAGGCCGAGGGGGAACAGCTCCAGCTCGAAGCCGCGGCGCTGAAGACGAATCCGCTCCTGGTGCAGTACACGGTGGCGGAGCGGCTATCGGACAGGGTGCAAATAATGATGGTGCCGACGGACGGAAAGTTTTTTTTCACGAATGATGTGTTGAAATCGGCTTCGGCGGCGATGGATCCGGCGGTGAAGGGGAAATGAATTCCGGCTTGCTCCTCGCGATTCGGCGGCGGTTTTGGGAGGTGTGCTATGATGGCTTCTCAACGCTTTGTGCAACTGGCACAAGCCGATGCGGCGCCTTCCTCGACTCTTTTTCCTGCGAGCAATCATCGTCCTAACGTTTCTTACGCTCACAGGCTGGCCTTCGCGGGCGCAGTCGGCGTTGCAGGTTCCGCCTGAATGGAACAAAGCCTTGGACACGCTCGCCGAGCGAATCGCAGCCGTTGCAAAACCTGCTAGAACGTTCTCCCTCGACGTTCGGAATATTTCGTCTCTGAATGCTGGGGACGTTACCGGCCTTCGACAAACGTTGGTGGAAGACCTTACGGGTCTTGGATTCAGCATGACGCAGAAGCTGCCGGGAGAGGCGCAATTGCAACTGACGCTTTCCGAATCCGCAGAGGACTATGTTTGGGTGGCCGAGATTCGGTGCGGTGAAACTCGCGAAGTTGTGATCGTTTCGGCTGTGCGAGACCTTGTTGAGAAAGCGGGTGCCAGGAAACCGTCGCTCACGTTACAGCGGAAGTTGGTCTGGGAGCAGGACGAGAGAATTCTTGATTTTGGGTTGGTGCCGAATGGCAACGCGGCGGGGGCTTCGATCCTTGTGGTACTTGAGCCCGACAAGCTTGCATTTTACGATCATCGAGCGGAGGCGTGGCACTTGAATCGCGAGATTACTATCCCGCACGCGCGTCCGGTGCAACGGAACGCGGGCGGCCGGATCGATCTGCAGGCAGGTACAGCAACATTGGTGGATGGCGTGTGCTCCGGGGAGTTTCAGCGTCCGGAAACGGTTACGTGTAAAAGCGTGCCCTCAGTTCCGGATGCCGATCTTGCCATGATGCAAGGGAACGTCGTCGAGAGCGACGCTGCTCTTGCGTCCACTTGCAGCGGCAGTCCGCTCGTGTTGAGTACGGGATCCGGGGATTGGACAGTACGGGATTTCATTCAGGGCTATGAGGACAAAAATCAAAGAGAGCCGATAGGTCAACCGACCCAATTTCCGGGGCCGATTCTTGCGCTGTGGCCCTCGGAAGATGGCAAAACTGCGCGGGTGGTTTCGCGGAATCTGCAAACGGGAGCGTATGAAGCTTCGATTATGTCTGTGTCTTGCGGCGATTAGCGTAGTGCTGTCGGCGGCGGGGCCGCTGCGTCCGGCGCGGCGGCCGCGGTATGGCGGAACGCTGCGTGTGGAAATCGGAGCGATCATCCATTCGCTCGATCCAACTGTGGCTGCGGTGAATCCGGAAGAAGCGGGCGCGAAAGCCGAGCTTGATGCGTTGCTCTACGATCGGCGCGGCGAGAATGGGGATTTTGTTGGTACAGCAGGGAGTGGTCCCTTTCGCTTGTCGGCGTGGGAAGCAGGGAAGAGCGCGGTGTTTGCAGCAAACGAGGATTACCGCGAAGGCCGGCCGTTTGTCGATTCCATCGAAATTCAGATGGGACGCTCGGCTCACGATCGCGTGCTGGACCTGGAGTTGAATAAAGCGGACTTCGCGCAAATTCCCGCGGAGCTGGCGCGGCAGGCGGCGGACCGCGGTGTGCGCGTAAGCGCGTCGCGAGCGAACGAATTGCTGGCGCTGGTTTTTCTTACAGGCCGCGGCGCCACGGAGAATGCGCGCGTGCGAGAAGCGATAGCGCGGTGCATCGATCGCGCGGCGATTGTAAATTTTATTTTGCAGAAGGAAGGCGAGCCTGCCGGCGGCCTTCTGCCGCAATGGTCGAGCGGCACGGCTTTTCTCTTTTCGACGGAAGCGGATGCCCGCGGCGCAAAGGAAATTTGGGCGCAAATCTCGCCGTCACCGAAGTTGGTGTTGGGATATGATTCCGCTGATGCGCTGGAGCAAAGCGTAGCGGAACGAATCGTGGTGGATGCGAAAGAGGCCGGGATTTCCTTAGTATCGAGAGCGATCCCAGCTCCAGAAAAGGCAATTGTGCACGGCGGGAGTGAGAGCCCAGCGCCGCATAGTGAGGCGCTCCATGTTGATGCGCGGCTCGTGCGTTTGCGAATGCCGTCGCCACTTCCGAGCGTTTCGCTGGCAGCTTTCATTGATAGACTGGGGCCGCTGGCGGGAATCAATGGCAGTCCGCTTCCGAAGAGCGCGTCGCCCGAGGACGTCTACGACAGCGAGCGGAGCATCATAAATGGCGGCTCGGTGGTGCCTCTTGTCTGGCTGCCGCAGGTTTATGGACTGAGCGCCCGGGTGAGAGATTGGAAGCAGCCAGCAGCAGGAGAGAGTTGGCCGCTGGCAGATGTATGGCTGGACTCGACGACGGATGCGCATTAGCTGCGGGGCGTGAAAGAATTGCGGTGATAAGCACAGACGAAAACTTCTGTGCTTCGCGGGAAGAGGAATCGTGACGTTTCGCTCCAAACTGTTCGTGAACTTCATGCTGGCGCTACTGCTGTCCGTGGGGCTGGTTACCGCGGGGGTGACGGTGGTAACGCGCCACGCTTTCGACGAGATCAATCGCGAGCACACGGACGCGCTGGTGTCGCAATTCCAGAAAGAGTTCGAGCGGCGAGGGCATGATGTTTTGAATCGCGTGCAGGGAATTGCGGACGCGGAGCCGACCGTGCGAATGGCGATAGACCTCAGCCGGCCGAACGCGGACATTTCCGTGTACGTGAACGACGCGCGGGGGGTAGCACAATCGCATCAGTTGAACTTCCTCGATTTTGTGGGGACGGATGGTTCGATCATTTCGTCGGCGGAATGGTCGGCGCGGTTTGGTTACAAAATGGAATGGGTGACGCAGAAGGAAGATTGGGCGACACGCGGTTCGTTCCTGATGAAGCTTGATACGCAGGACGGCCCGGCGCTGGCGTTGATGGCGGTGGCCACGGTGCGCGTGGGCGACAAAGATTTGTATGTGGTCGGCGGCGAACGGCTGGGCAAAGAATTTCTGGCTTCGCTTGTGCTGCCGTCGAACATGCGCGCGTTGCTTTACCTGAATCTCGATCCAAAGTTTGAGCCGGCGAACCTGATCGATAGCACCGGACCTGTAAATGAGGCGGAACGTTTCGAGCCGGTGATCGAGCGAGAGCGAACGCAACCGGTGGTGCAAACCGCGAAAATTGATTGGACGTTTGATGCGGCAAGCGCCGAGATATTTCATGTGATTCCGCAGCTCGGGCGGCAGAACGAATTGCTGGGCGTGCTGTTGATAGGAGATTCGCAGCGCAGCGTGGTGACGCTTGAGCGCCATATTTTATGGCTGGCAATAGGAGTGGCGGCAATCGGCATCCTTTTCGGGCTGATGTTGAGCTGGTGGGTGGCGGCGCGTGTGACGCGTCCAGTACAAAAACTGGCGGCGGGGGCGCGCGAGGTTTCCGAAGGGAACTGGAATACACGTGTGGTTGTGCGAGGGCGCGACGAGGTCGGCCAGCTTGCCCAGTCGTTCAATCAGATGACGCAACAGCTAGTGGACCAGCGCGAGCGGCTGATTCAGGCAGAGCGCGTGGCGGCATGGCGGGAAGTGGCTCGGCGCCTGGCGCACGAGCTGAAGAATCCGCTGTTTCCGTTGCAGACGACGGTGGAAAACCTGCAGAGGGCGAGCGGCCAAAACCCCGAACAATTTGAAGAAGTTTTTCGCGAGTCCACCGGCATCCTGCTTTCCGAAATCGAGAATTTGAAAGCCATCGTAGGACGATTCAGCGATTTCGCGAAAATGCCGCAGCCCGAACTGGGTCCGGTGGATTTGAATACCATCGTGCGCAACGTGGAAAAATTGTTTGAGGCGCAATTCAGCGCGGTGGGGCGTCCGCCGATCACGCCTGAACTTCATTTAGCGGAGGGTTTGCCGACGATTCAAGCGGACGCGACACTGTTGCGCCGCGCGGTTGAGAACCTGATTTTGAACGCCATGGATGCCATGCCCGCCGGCGGCGTGCTGATGCTGCGGACGACGAACGGTGACGGCGACGTTCATTTAGAGGTTTCCGACACCGGCACGGGACTAACTCCGGAAGAGACCGAGCGCATTTTTACTCCGTACTACACGACGAAGCAGCATGGCACGGGGCTTGGCCTGGCGATCGTACAAGCTATCGTCGCGGATCATGGCGGGCGCATCTCGGTCGAGAGCGAAACGGGGGTGGGCACCGCGTTTCACGTCGAACTCCCTACCAGGCCACCCCATCATCAAGCCGCGCCCGTTGTGATCGAAGAAGAAAACGAAGAGGCATAAACGGCCGTGCCGGCGAAAGCTCATATCCTAGTGATTGATGACGACGCGAATACTCTGGCGTCGTTGGCGCGCGCGTTTCGGCTGGCGGGGCATGAAGCGAGCGTGTGCGACAACGCGGCGCGGGCTGTGGAACTGGCGAAGGCCGAACACTTTGATCTGATTCTTTCAGACGTGGTGATGCCGGGACGCGACGGCATCGCATTGCTGGAGGATTTGAAAAACGCCGGAGTGGATTCGACGATTGTGATGATGTCGGGCCAGGCGTCGATCGAAATGGCGGTGAAGGCGACGCGGCTGGGCGCCAGCGACTTTCTGGAGAAACCGATCTCCACAGAAAAGCTGCTGTTGACGGTGGAAAACGCGCTGCACTTGAAGCGCCTGGAGACAGAAAATCGCGATTTGAAGCGAAGGCTGGGCCGGCACCACATCGTGTGGGCCAGCGCGGCGATGCGCGAGGTGATGGCGCAGGTGGAGCATGTGGCGGCGAGCGAAACGCGCGTA
>Ga0302221_10000768_pt1 | contig 21854 bp, 4 predicted proteins | sample II_Palsa_E2_1_FD_193517 | JGI IMG/M metagenome (GOLD analysis project Ga0302221, IMG submission 193517) | Peat permafrost microbial communities from Stordalen Mire near Abisko, Sweden - II_Palsa_E2_1 | ecosystem: Environmental > Terrestrial > Soil > Palsa > Peat permafrost | place: Sweden... | reverse complement strand
AGACGAATTCTAAGTGAAGGGGGTTGATAATATATTATATCACTACGGGCTGAATTATATCATTGACTTAATTAAGTATTATATCACCGTAAACTGACTTACTTCGACTTATCTTTATTTTATAGACACTCTTTATAAATATTTAAAATCGATTGATATCTTTGTCACAACTACTCTTATAAAAGGAAGGGATGATATATTATATCACTATGAGCTGAACTATATCATCTACTTAACTTAAGACGAGGTATTATATTATTATAAACTGACTTACCTCGACTTATCTTTTATTTTATAGACTGATATTCGAATAGAACTATGAGCTTTCAATCCGATCCGTATTTATTAATAAATAGAATACGACAAAGACATCATAATATTTTTATTACGACTACTCTTATAAAAGAGAAGGATGATATATTATATTACTGCGAGCTGAACTATATTAATCTATTTAACTTAAAGCGAAGTATTATATCACTGCGAACTGACTTACTTTGACTTATCTTTTATATTTATCACTAAACGAAGCGTAATAACGATATCACACTTATGTTTATAAAGAGCTATTCAATTAGTCTTTCTTTATAGACAGATAAGATTTTAATACGATAATAATCTATAAACGGATATAATATTTACGGCCGAAGGAATCACGAGCTTTTAATAGATATTAGATTAAGGATTCGGATAAGAAGAGGATGTTAAAATACTGGAAAACTCTATAAAAGACTATTATAAAAAGTGTAAGACTTTTAAAGTTTCACTATTATTATAATCGATTAAATAAAACGTAAAAAAGAGGGCTGTTATAAAGGCTAAGTTTCATTAGTGACACTTAGTGTTTAATAACTGAGAAACGGCATTGAACGTTTTAAATAAAGTGTTTAAAGGGAAATTTAATGATTTATCCTTTTTTAAAAGTATAAGACGGTGTGAGGACTATATTTAATAAAGACCGATATTACTTCTTTTTATTTATTTTTGATTTTTGATTTTATTTGAATAAGTATTTATATATAAGCTCCGGCAGCTTTGATTTTTAATTCTTAAAAATTATTACTATTATTTTATATTTTCATTTATTATTATTGTCATATCGACTAAAGTAATATATACGACTTCATTATTTAAATTCGACATTAAACAATAGCTATTATATTAAGATCCGGTTCTTTTTAATAAAAGGGAAAGCAGATGATTAAATCGCTTAAAAGAGTCTATTAATCCTTTAAAAAAGAATGAGTAAAATCTTTTAAGCCTTCTCTTCGCCAATTATAAGCTTTATTAAAACTCATTATAATTATGACGAGAATAGTCTTTTATTATTTAATGCCGGTTTTAAAAGGATATAATAGTTTATTCTTTAATAAAAAAGAGATTACTGCCTTTCTTAAAACTCTGAATAAATGCTTTAAAGATTATAAGATCGATGATGACATTAAAAAGAAGGAACGAGTTATTAAATACTTTATTAAATAATATCGGAAAGACATTAAAAGGTTATTAGAGTATTAAGACTTTAATGTCAGTTAATTGGCCTTTCAAAAGGTCTTACTTTAAGAATATTAATATTCTGACTCGGACTAATTACTATATATTATTGATTATTTCGAAAAGTATATAAAGGACTTTAAAGTATTAGTCGACTTTAATATTGTTATTCAAGGTCAAATTTACGACTATTATAAGAGATTTTACGAAATCGGAATCAAATATAAAGACAATAGTAATATTACGGAAAAGGCCTTAATTTTTAAATTTCTTTATAAATTACTTTAAAACTTAAAGATTAAAGTAATGAAGTTCGGCGCTAAGACGAAGAAATTTAATTTAAACGATATAAAGACTTTCGAAGAGATTTATAAAGATGTAGAGAATAATTGTATTATATTAAAAGATATAAATGACTTAGTTTAAAAGCAGGGAATAATTGAACTATTAATAAAGTTTGAAAACTTAAACTTAGATTTTATAGATAATAAGCTGTCGACTAAGACCGCGATGTACGAAGAGAAACTATTAAAGCAATAAAAGAGAGAACTTAAGTTAATCTTATCTTTTATATAAACTATAGTTATAATAAAAACTAATAAACAAATGATAAATAAAGACATTGATGAGATCATAAAAGGTCTTGACAGACTATACATCTTATAAACGGTTATAAAGCGAGCTTTTTAAAGGAATAAAATAGCGGATATTAATCAGACTTTTATAAATATAAACTTAAATAAAGACGAAGAGAATATTACTTTTAAAGTCAATTATAAAAGCTTTCCGGCTTATAAAAAAGACTAGGGAAACGATGAGATCTATAAATAATATAAGAATATTTAAAGTGAAGATATAAGACCGTAAACACTTTATTGATATATAAATCAATATTACGACTATAAGATGTTTATTGAAAAGAGAGTAATTTATAAGTCGGACGATGGCAATTATATTTATATTAACTTATAGAATTTAAACAAACCTTCATTTCTAATATAATTTAATAGAGATATTTTATAACGTGATTAAATCATTATATAAGTCATCAATATTAAATATAGCTATATATTAAAACGACGAGAGTAAGTATTATATAAAGAAGTTGAAAGTCGGCTAATAACGTAGAAAAGCAGAAGTAAAAGCATTATTAAGAATTTAAAAGTTTTTAAAGACGAGAGTTATAATATTTTTAACTTATTAAATAAGACTGATATTTTAAAAGAGAAGTATACTTAAATATAAAGAATGATCGTCCGAGAAGTAAAAATTGAACTTATTGAGACTAGATCGTTAAAGAGAGCTTTAAAGAGAGACGCTCTTTATAATAAAGACTAGACGCTTTAAGAAAGACTATAATAATAAGCGTCTTACGGAAAAACGAAAGCATTTTAAATAAGAATAGTCTGATTTCAAAATAATGCGAATTCTTGATTATTAAAATCAAAACCGGAAGTTAAGTTTAAAGACCGGAAAGTCATTAAAATTCTATAAAGACTAAGACAAAGCCGTATAAAGACTTTATTAAAGCTTAATTATACGTATAAAAAATGTTTGAATAAGTTATTAAACTAAACTATCCTTTTATTTAACTTTATATTAAAGGAAATGATATCACTTATAAACTCTGCTTTTATTAAAAGGTTATTCTTATTAATAAAAGAAATAAATAAAAGAATATAAGAGATAAAGATTATAAAGAGTGAAGTTAAATTAAAAGAGCTTGTCGGATTGAAAGACTTATTAAACGGAATTGAAGACTTATAAATTATAAATATTAACTCGTTAATCGTTGAGAACTTCTTTAATTATTTAAATCATCACTCTTTTATTCTTAAAGTTATCATTACTTTAACGGATAAAAGTAAGCTTGTCGATATGAAAGCAATACTTAATATTAAAGCGGAAGTCAATTATATTTCTCTTAATACAGTCTTGAAGTTTGAAATCCCGATCACTTATAATATTAAAATAGTCCTTTAAACGATTATTAGAATTAAGTTTAAATTTGTCGGATTTATAAACAATATTATTATTATAATTAAGAATATTATTATTAAAACTCGGTTTTATATTATAAAAAGTCTTAGAATTAAAGTAGTCTTTAGATTTCTATTTATACGAAAGGTTAAAGTCATATTCAAATACTTTAAAGACGAAGAGGACGGACTAGTCTTTATATTACTTTATGACTTAAAGACTAAAGTGATTATAAGTGTTAAAACTAATACGGAGACGGAGAAGGTACGAGAAAGCTATTTATATAAAGCTTAAAACTAATCTGGAATCATTGAAAGCGATAATGAAAATAATTATATTAATGACTCGGAAAACGTTTAATTAACGCAATTAATTATAAGACTATTATTAATTCTCTATATATTATAAAGAGTGGAATTATAGAACTTGAAGACAAGTTTTTAAGTAAAAAAAGAGACGAAGTATTGAATCACCGCGAGTTATATTATATCAATTTGCTTTTTTATTTAAAAGATTAAAACTCAGATTCTACGGATTTTATAAATACGTATATAGACTTTTCGACAGATTTTAACTCAGAATATCTATTTAATCCTGATTGAAAAAGAATTAAGAGTTATATAATTAATACAGCTTATAAGACAAAAGACAAGAAAGTACAGCCGGTTAATAAAGTAGACGAGAAAGGCGAGAAATTTAAAAGACGACGAAATTAATATAACCGATTGAAAGTAAAAGATATAATATAAGTATAAATCGGAATATATCAATAATATATATTGTTTAAATTTTCAGACATTTTAAGATAATCACGACTTATATTAAAGCGAATAAAAGAATTTAATATCAGTGAATTATAATTAATAAAACGAATACTTTTAAAAGAAGTTCTTATCAATAAAGAAAAGGTCTTTATATTCGAATAGTCAGAATATAACCGGATTTATAAAGACATTTCACTATTTATCATCATTAATATCATTAAATATAAAGCGTAATAAATAACGAACTTCTTATATTCAAAGCTATTATTACTATTAATAATGAAAATGCTTAAAAAACGACTTAATAAAAGAGTATTAAAATATTTTAAAAGACTATATAAGAACTTATAGTTTTTAGTCAAAAAGAAGACATTAAGAGATTATAAATTAATCAATTCAATTACGTACTTGAATATAATAATAAGACGAGACGTTAATTTATTATCGTTAATTAACGAATTTATAAAAGAGTTTACGGATTGTTATATAATAAATTTAATCGACTTATATTTTAATTACAATCAAATATTACTTTATTTCAAGAATAAAGACTTAATAGTATTCTTTATACCGTTTAAACTCTTACGAAATATTATGTTATTATAAAGAGTTATTAATTTTATAATATAATTTATTAGAATTATAAGCTTAATATTAAAAGATATCAATTTAGAAGTAATTAAGCCGTTTATCGACGATATTAATATAAAAGGACTATATATTGACTATGATAGTGAAAAAGCGCTTTTTAATATATAAAGATTTATTTTAAAATACATTTAAAACCTTGATAAGACATTAAAAAGAATTGAGAGAGTTAAAGCATTTATTAATATTAAGTCTCAGTTTTATAAAAACGGCTTAAACGTTATTAAGTTTATTTATAATTTAAAAGGTAGAGAATTATTTATAGACAAAGTGATTAGAATTATAAATTAAAATATACTTGAGAATATAAAGAAAGTAAAAGGGTTTTTAAAACTATATATTTATTTCAAGATTTAAATCAAGGATTTTAACTTTATTATAAATCTAATATACTCTTTATTTAAAAAGGGAGTTAAATGACATTAAGACTCAGACGTATAAAACAAAGCAATAAAGACTTTATAATAAGCAATAATTATAATACTTATATTTATTAAAATCGATTATAGTCTTGAAGTAAAAGAGATCGTAGTCGGAGTAAACGTTAACTTAAAAGGATATAACGGTTATTTAAATTAAAAAGACATTAAAACCGGAAAAGTTCGCTTTATATAATATCAGAATAGTATTTAATTATAAGTTAAAAGAAAGTACGACGTTATTAAACGAGAGTATAAAAGAGTACTTAAGATATTAAAGAAGCTATAAGTCTAGCTTATTAAATGTCATTTTATTTTTAAAACCGATGCGAATATATTTATAATATAATTAAATAAAGCGGCTATTAATCACTTTAAAGCATTGATTATATAATGGTTAGCTTAAATACGCTTATTCGACTTTAAAGTGAGGCATATACTTAGAAAATAATATATAGTGACTGATACGCTATTACGACGACTAAGACACTCGGATGATATTAAGTTTAATGAGAAAGAAGACATTGACGACTGGATTCTTTCTGAGTTTAAAGCTTATGAAATCTGTCTTATAAGACTTAAAGACGACTAAAGTGAAGACAATTAAAGTAGAGAAGAAGACCCGGAACTTTAAGATAAAAAACAGATCTTTTAATATATAAAAGATGTTATTATTAAACTGAGAATAAAAAGAGAAGTCAATTCTAATAATAGATCGGGTTCTGACAATAAATCAAGCTTAAATAACGACTTAGAATATGAGACGTTTATCTTTAATACCGAATATAATAAGGAATTTATTAAAATAATTATTTATTTAATTATACTTAAAAAGTTAAAAAGTATAAGCGCTTTAGAATTTCGTAGATTTAAGAGAGAAGTATTGAAGTATAGAGTTTATAAACGAAAGCTATAATGTTTATTAATAAAAGGAATGCCTATCAAATTAATAATTAATAAAAAAGAGATAAGAGCTCAGATCTTAAGAAATGTTTATAATTAAAGCGGATATAAAAGAAGAGAAAGCATTTATTATCGGCTTTTATAATGATACTTCTAGAATAACTGTTTTAAAGACGTTAAAGATTATATTAAATTATGTTTAAAATATTAGTTTCGATTAATATAATAAGAAGAAAAAGCCTTATATTTAACTGCTTTTAATAAACTGATAGAAAAATGAGCTATTAACATTATTTATATATTGTCACGAAGAGGAAAACAATATTTGATAATAGTTTAAAACGATATAAGTAATTAAATTGAAGTTAAAACTGTCTCAAATAAAGAAGTTAAGATAATTACTCTCTTTATTTAAAAAGACGTTATTTATTATTATAAAGTCTTTTAAAGAATAGTTCTTGACGGAGACGGAGAATTTAAAAGCGAAGTGATTGATTTCTTAAATAAATGAAAAGTCGACAGAGTTTAAGTCTTTATATATTATACTTTTAAGAATAAAATGATTAAACGTAGTCATTAATCCTTAAAAAATGCGTTATTTAAGCTCGGTGAAGACTGGATTATAAACTTGACAATAGTATTGTTTATAGACCGAATTATAGTTTATAAACTTATTAAATATACGTTATTTTATTTCGTATATAAACGAGAACTTATTTTATTAATCGAATCGAAATTCTTAATTTAACGGACTATTTTTATAAAAAAGGTAATAGATAAATTAAAGCTTTTTAAATTACGAGCTCGGTAGTTTTAAATAAAAGAAGAAGATGTCAAAGAAGTTATTTATTAAAAGACCCGTTAATAATAAAAAGGAAAAGAGGCATTTGATATAAAGTATAAGATTAAAATAAAACCTTTTAAAAAAGAGGATATTATACTTCGTTATAACTCTGTCAAAGAAATCGATATGTCTTTATATAGAAAACTAGATTTCAAATAATTAAGACTTTATTAAATCTATAGCGTTAATAAAGAAAAAGGTTATTATAAACTGAAAGAGTTTAAGCTTAATAAAGTATTATTATATAAAACGTTCTTTAAAAGCAGATTGAAGTTATTCTATTAAAAAGAACGATATTTCTATTCTTTTAACGATATTGTTTCTAGTTTTAATTCCGACTTTTATTCTGACTACTTTAAAAACATTAAAGTATAAGACTATAATATTATATAATTACGGATTCCTTTTAAACGATAATAATATTAAAACTAATAATTATAAATAAGAATTGACCGTATTAGATTTATTATACGAGTCTTTATTCTTATATTAATTCAATGAAATTAATACGTTCATTTTAATAATAATAAAAGTCAAGACGATTATAATAATTAATTAAATTAAGCAGCTAATAATCTTAGAATATAAAGACTAATTACGGACTAAAAGTGTTATATTTAAAGGAAATATCAACGAATAATTAGTTTAAAAAGTCTTTATAATAGAAAGAAGATCTTGATTAAAATATAACGCCGGTTTTTAATCTATTGCTTTATTAAAGTACTTTTTATCATTAAAGAATAAATGTTATTATTAATTTAAGTAAAAGGCTTTTTCAAGACTTTATATCGGTTTTATAAGTTAATATATATATAATTCAGACGTTAATAATCGTAAGTAAAAGCTGTAATTATAGATTAAATACTTGCTTTCTTTTAAAAGAGCTTTAATATTAACTCTTTATACTATTAATTACATCGTATTTTTAAGAGAATATTATCACTTTATAATGAACTCTCAAATTGTTAATGCCCGTATTTTATAAATAAAGAGACGATAAAGCGACTTTTTATATTATCGTAATAAGCGCGATGATAATCAACGCTTATTATCTAAGATCTAGTTTTAATTTCCAGTTTATAAAAGTCGAATTCCAGTTTTAAAAGAGTGTTGAAGTCTAAAATTCGATCTATAAATAATTAATAAAAAGGTCGACTTTATTTAATAAAAGAAAAGCTTATTTAAAATAAGATAAAATATAAATAATAATAAAAAGAAAGTAATATTCGACAAATAAAAGAAAAGCCTATTTAAGACAAAGACAAAAGAGAAGCTTATTTAAAGCAAGGAGTAGAATCTGGCATTAAATGTCAATAGAGATTAATAAGGTTTATTATATAACTGACTAATACTTCTTTTAATTCTATTTGATAATAAAAATAGTCGACAATTCGGGGTTATATTAAACGTAGTTAATGATTTCTTACGCTTAAACAATTAAAGAAAAAGACTTAAAATTAGTCGAGAAAGAGTTTAATTAATATATTTAAATAGAATTAAAAGCGTCGATTAACTTAAGTTTAAAGAGAAGGATTTATATTAAAGAAAAGGATTTATATTAAAAGATCGAAGGTTAAAAGCCTTATAGAACTATTAGCTTTATTTAAAGATCTATGATGTTAAAAAGACTTAAAAGTGAATGAAGTATAACTTATTAAATAAAAAGTCGACGGATTTAAATAATCTTATTATAAAAGTGTCAGTTCTTTAAGCGAAAATTAAAAGGAGTCTTTTTAAAAGAATAGAAATCTTGTCTTTATAATTGTCTTCGAGTCGAAAGTCGGTTTTTATTAAAGTCAAATCGACTTAAATAAAAAGGCTGTAGAAATGTCAGCTTTAAAGTTAAAAACCAATAAGAATCTTTTTAAAAGAATAAAAGACTTGTCGTTATTATTAGATTTAAAGGACTTATTAAATTCAAAGGACTTTATTAAAGTCGAAAGTGCTTTAAAAGCTTTAAAAGCTTTAAATGCTTAAAGGCGGCGGCGTAAACCGAAAGCTTAAAGTCAATAATATTTTAAGACTGTTTTATTAAAAGACTTATTAATATAAGAAAGAACTTTAATCTTTTTAATTATTTTAAAAAGGATTGAAGTTAGAATTCGTTAAAGTCAAGATTATTAAAAGGGTTAACGGCGATAATAAGATTGGTTTTAAATGATTTAAATGATAAAAGTGATCGTTTTGATTTATTGAAATGGTTTGAAGCTGTTAATAATAAAAGAATTGATGAAATAAACGTTTATTTTAATGGATTTAATAGATTTGATGTTTAAACGTTTAAATATTTTTTTAATATAAAAAAAGGATGGTTTTTTAAGATAGAAGAGAGAAAAGAAGAGTATATATAATGTTATAAGTTTTATTCACTCTTAATAAGCTATTTAAAGACGAGTAAAAGTGAATAAAAAGACGAATATAATAAGGCAGAAGTCAAATAGAAGTCAAGTGACTAATAGTCAGATAATTAATTAATTAAAGGGAATAATACTCATTATAACACTCATTTTTTTCTTTTCAATATATATAATAATATACTTTTTACTCTATTTTATTACTTGACTTTTGATTTATATTTTAAGGTCTATTAGAATAAATATAAAGGATTGGCTTTTAAGGCTTTATATAATCGATTCTATTTATCTCTTCTTTAAATGGCCTTGTTTTTATTCTTATTCTTATTCGACGTTCTTACTCTCGATATATACTGAGCTTTTTACCTCTTTATATTATAATTATAAACGTTTTAAACATTATATTAATATTTATATTAATTTATAAAAGCTCTTTATAAATCTCAATAAATTAAAATAAATTATAAAATAAGACTTTATAATTAAAGACTTTAAAGATTAAAGAAAAGACAAGCTTTAAAAAAAGTCTTTTTTTTAAAGTATAAAATAAATCATTTTATAAAGATTGATTTAAATAAATTAATAAAGAGGAGTGCTTTTAATATCTTTTATATTTTAATTAAAAATAAATATACTTTTAATACTTCTTCTTTTATTGACTTTAAAGTGAATACTTTTTTATTAATTAATAACGTCTTTATAAATCAATTAATTTAACGTTATATAATTATAGTTTATTTTTTTAATTGACTTATATTTATAAATAGCTTTAATAAATAATTAAGAAAATCCCTCACTTTTTAAATCGAGTTTATTCTTTAAGTCGACGGTTATTAATTCTATAACCTTCTTTTTATTATTATATTTTTAAAAAACTATAATATTATCTTCGATTATAAATTTCTGTTTTAAATGAATATTAAGTTTATAGTCCGTGACCGGATTATAAAGTAGTTTATAAACTTATCTCTAGTTTATTTATTACTTATATAAAGTTTTTCTCTTATAAAATAATCTTTACTTCTTTCGAAAATCGACTTTATAACTCAAGTTGATATTAAATAAAAAGACATTACTTTTAATAAAAAGGTTTATAAAGACGTTTATAAGAAAATAATTAATATGTTTATTTATTCTTGACTTATTCTTTCTTTTATTATATTAAATATAATAAAAGAAAAAGAGATTAAATTAATTAATATAATAAATATTAATAGACTTATTTTTTCTTTAAATATATATTATTAAAACAATATTATCTTTATTATAAGTCTTTATTAAAATAGTCTTTATATTTTTAAATTCTATAAACAAATATATAAAAGACGATAAAAGAATATAATTAAAGCTTTTAAACTATTATTAAGAATTTATAAACGTCTTTTTAAAATAAGTTTTTAATGAATTGTCTTTTCTTTATTTATAAATAAATTATAAGATTAAATTAACTTTTAAAAATACTTTAAATTATAACTCTCTTTATTATTAAACTATAAAAGAGTTATTAGCGATTAAAGAGTACTTATTAAAGAATTTAAATAAGAGCTTTATTATTCTTAATTTAACCCTCTTTATTTTATTAATCCTCTTTATTAAGAAATTTAAGAAATTATTATAATTCTATATAAATTATTAAAAGTTGAATTAATTTATAAAGAAGGACTAATATTTATTACTTTTTATTAATAAGACTCTAATCTATATTTCTCAGATTAAAATCTTTATAAAGTTAAATATTTATTAAACTTTTTATTATTTATAAATATATTTTAACTTAAAAGAATTTATAACTTTTTAAACTTATTAATAAACTAATAATATATTAATAATATATAAATATAGTCTTCTTTAATTATTTAAACGATTTCTATATTATATATTTAAACGATATCTTTATTTATTTAAATAATAAATTAAAATATAAAGAATACGTTTATAAAGTCCTTTTATAACTTTATAAAACAGACTTATAAACAGATATTAAAAAGACTGAGTTTTATATCTGTTTATATTATTTAAATAATATAATAGAGTCGTATTTAAGACACGTAATATATATAGTATTCTATGCTCGTTTAAATAATGACTGAGGTTTAATTGAAGTATTATAAAGTCTATATATATTGAAACCGGTGCGTCCCCTTGATTAGTCAGTACCTTGTAATCAAGGGTCAATACAGCGGGCGTAACGAGTGTAGTAATTATATACTGACGGCACTTGAAAATGGAATCGTATCCGTATAACCTCTGTAAGTGCTTTAATAAAACCGTAAAACATAAAGGAAATATATAAGAAACTCTTTTTAAACAGCCCTTTAAATTACGTTTTAAATAGTCCTTTAAATTGGCCGTGAGTCTTGTTCACAGTCTGTAAGTTATTTATAAAACGTTTTAATAAACTGAAAGTGGACTGTAAATGCTCTGTCAGTCTCATTCTATTCACTCATTGACTTTTAAATCAAGTTTATTCATATTAATCAAGGTTTTGAGAGCTTGACACAGCTTTGCCTTAATTATAACGTCCGTTAAATTGTCATTGCCGTTAATCCACTTAACTTTAATGATCTTACGTCGTTTATATACTTAATATAAGCACATTAAGTCGACTATAAGCCTCTTCTCTTATATTATACTTAGCTTGACTAAGCAGTCATAAAGAGACTTTGAATTAATATATAAAACAAGGGGTAATTGTTTTAATTATAAGATCCTTTAAATTATCGACTTGATTACGGCTTTTATATCAAAGCCATAAGTTAATACGTATAGCTCAGAAGTTAATATGCTGCGGATTACCTTTTTACACTTAATTAAAGACTAATAGAGTATATTTACGGACTGATTTCAGTCTGTAAATATGATTACGAAGCCGATTTATAATGACAGGTCTTTATTATTAGTGAAAGAAGCGTCCGTAAATATTAATAAATTGAGGGAACTCATGTTTAATAATATAAAAATAAATCCTCTCGTTATATTATCGATTTATTATTAAATGCACTTATTAAACTGCTTAATATCTGCCTTTTATAAGTCTGTTACTTAAATAATAAAAGATAAATCGTACGAGGATTCGGATTAATAAACCGTAATAATATAAGCGCCTTTCATATATTGTGTCATATATTAATCCTTTATATTTACGGTCTTATGAGTCTCTCCGCGGGAATTAATGAGATTTATAAGTTTTATTATAACGAGTTTGAGGTTTTAAGCTTAGTATTTTTAAGTCAGTTTGATTAAATTGCCTTTTTATATAATTAAACCTTTATTGAATTTAATCGGAGTTTGTTTAATTAATTACTCTCGTAGTTTTATTAAGAACTTAGCCTTTTATAATTCAGTCTCTTTAACGTTTATAAAAGTTTAGTCCGTTAAAAAGAGAGTATCATCTGTTTAAAGTCTAATAATATTGAGGCTATTTAAAGAGGTGTATAAAAGACACGGGTTATAAGTCAACTGCTTTATCTTAAGTTTATAAATATAATATTAATAATACGTTTTAAACTAGTGGTTTCTAGCTTTTAATACTTTATAAAAGGGTTTTACAACTCATAAAATTATTCCTGATTATAAATTGAGCTTAAAGAGTAGTTATATAAAGATGTCTCTACTTATATAAGCTTATGAGATATCTCGTAAATATAAGGCTATAAACTTAGCTTATTATAATTTAAGTATAAATCTAAATATAATCTATTAATTAACTTATTAAATTATAAGCGATTGTATAAAGACTAAGTCCTTTCTTTAATCATTATAAGCTTATATGACAAGCCTTGATTTCTTAAAGGCTTTATTAATATTAAAGTGTTTAATCTCGTCAATAAACTGTAAATTGAATATATAAACGCCTTATAAAACGTCTCTGTTTATTACGACCGTAAAGACGCCTTTTTTAAGTAGCTTATTGATCTTTTTACGTCGTGAGTCCGTAAAAAGAGTTTTTTATATTATAGAAGGGTAAGAAGCTCAGTATATATCGAGAGCAAGAACGTCGAATAAGAGTAAAGATAAAAACAAGGCCATTTAAAGAGGGGATAAATAGAATCGATTATATAAAGCCTTAAAAGTTAATTCTTTATATTTATTTTAATAGACTTTAAAATATAGATCAAAAGTCAAGTAATAAAATAGGGTAAAAAGTATATTATATATATATAATGAAAAGAAAAGAGTGAGTGTTATAACGAGTATTGTTCCCTTTGACTAATTAGTCACTTAATTATTAATCACTTGACTTCTATTTGACTTCAGCCTTATTATAATATTAAAACTGATATATTTATAAATAGAAGTTACTTTATAAATAGATCTATAAAGATTAAGTGATTTTCAGTCATAGAGTTCTCAGTCACGGAGTTCTTAGTCACAGAGTGTTTTCAAAGTCGTCTTTAGCCACGCTTTAATTTAACGGGTTTAATAGATTTTTAAAAGACTTTTAAAGTAAGTGAAGATGTTTCTAGTTTATTTAACTCGATATTACAGACAGTTTTAAAAGTTTCGGACCGAAAATAAGGTTTTATAAACGTGTTTTTAAAGTTGGTCGGTTTATTAAAAAGTTATATACGGCACATTTCGCTTTTTATAACTAATAAACGATAAGGTTTAGTTTAATTGCCGCTTTCACGCTATATAAAGACCTTAGAATTAAGCGGAAGGTTATAAATTAAAGTCGTATTAAGTCCGTTATAATAATATAAAGCGCTATTAACAGTCTGTTTAATCCGTAACTTAATTATTTCGGCTATTGCCTTCCGTATTATAATTACTCGATCTGTAATAAACGGGGCAGAAGAGTTTAAATTACTCATTTATAAATAAGCTCTATAAATTAAAAGAGTAAGTATTAATCTATTAAGGTTAACAGTGTCATTGACGGCTTTTACGGCTATTTATAAGGCTAGTTCTTTATAGATGTCTTTATACTCGTCTGTAATGATTTAATAAACTCTTTATAAAGCCGGGTGAACTCGTTTAACGAGTTTAATAAACCAGTATATTTTAATTAAAACAGCTTTTATTAAAATAGTTATAGTTATAACGTATTACTAGAATTCCTTATTAATGAAGTTTCTGCCGGCGTCGTGAATAATATATTCAAAGGGTCTAATATATATATTAATTCAGTAAACCCGTAAAATGTCTTAAATATACTTTACGGATATGTTTTATAGTTAATAAGCGGCTTAATAACGGATTGCCTCGTTAATTATATATAAAACCGGGCTGTTATTGATGTATATAATGTCTATATATATTGAGTAATTGAAATCAAAGTCTTTATAAAAAGTAAACTTAAATCGGCTTAAAAAGCGTTTGTATTTCTAATAAAAAGAACAGTATTTAATCAAGTAATTAATTGTCTGTTTATTAACGTTATTATATTTAAAACGTTCGAGGACTTTATATAGCTTTTTAATTAACGGATGGCCGAAACGGCGGTATAAGCGGTGGATTTCAATATTAGTAAAGTAATACGGATTATAATTAAAAGACTTTTGAATATAAGTTTGTAAAGCCTTTCTTTATATAAGAAACGAGTGTTTAAAGCGTCGTGTGATTGACAGAGTAATAAATATAAGGCCAATTAAGTATTTATAACGTTGTTATAATAAACTTATAGCCTGTCTATGTCCGTAAAGTAAAGTAGAAAAGAAGTGTCCGCTTTTATTATATAAAAGTCAATTAAATTAATTAAAGTGTTAATTATAATTAATCCAATTAACGCGGCTGAGCCGATGCCGAATTAAACGTTTACGGCTTTAATTTATATAATATCGATGTCCGTATTGTCATTTGTCGTAGTTTTATATACAAGGTATTATTTATAACTTATAATAAACTTTTTAAAAGCACTTATATCGATTATAACGCCGTAGAATTCTTTAAAGGCATAGGGTTTTATTATAATATATATAAAAGAGTCTTATTTACAATTTATAACGCTTATAATAAGTTTAACGAGTGTATTTATAAATAGGTTTTCGAGTATAATTGAATGTATAAAAGAGCGGTTAATTAATATAGTCATGATATTAAAAGCTTAGTCGTTTGTAAAAGGTTTATAAGTGGTTAAGAACGTCTTTAAAGTGTCTTATTCTTAAGTATTTAAGTCAAAGTCGATTATAAAAGCTTTTATTAACTCGTTAAAAGACTTATCCTCTTTGTTTTCTCTCTTATAGTTTTAAAGAAATTAAGTAATCTAATTATTAAATCTCTTTTTATACTTGTCACACTCTTTTTAAATGTGTCTTATAAATTAATATCTTTCTTTCTTATATATATAACACCTCTTATTGTTTTGTTTATAAAGATACGCGTTTATATAAGAGTTATTACAAGAGTTATAAATAGGACTTAGTCCGTGCGAATATCGTTAACGGTAATAACGGTTTATAAAATAAACATTTAAGTCGATTTACGGGTTTTACGAGTTTATAATAAAGGCTTGAGTATTGTTTAACGGGTTTAAAGCTTCGTACGTTATAATAAAAGACTGTAAGTCGTTAATAAAGCTAGTAAAAGTGTTTATAAACTTATAATAAGCGTATTTACAAGGTTTTAATTCTTGACAAGTTATAATAAGCTTATTATATAAGAATTCGTCTGTTTTAAATGTTTTGTCAAGGCTATATTATAAGTGTTAAAAGTTTTTAATGAGAATTTACAGACATTTTATAATTGACTTCTTTATATTCTTGTCAATTACAATCTATAGTTTAAGTATATTCTATTAAATGAAGATGTCACGCTTATATTCTGACTCTTTAAAATAATTACGGATTGCTTTATATAATTTATTAAAAGAGACACTAAAGGGATTGCTTTTAAAGTTAATATAATAATAGTTTAAAGTTAAACCGCGCAATATAATAGAATAAGCTTAATTGAACTCTTGTTTAAAAATATCAGCCTTTTAATAAAAGTCTATAAAGATAGTCAGTTTAAAGTCGAAGTTGTCGTTTTTACCGTTGTATTTAACTTCATTAATATAAAGTTTGGCTAAGTTGACTAGCTCCTTATTATAAGTCTTTGCTTAAATAGTTTAAACGCTTATGACTTGAGTAATAACAGGGTTTTATTAATTAATAAGCGGGGTTTATTAATTGACAAATAGAGTTTATTAATTAATAAAGAGATATTAATCCGTATTCTGAGTTTTAAAAGTATTACAGTTTATAACTTGAGGTTTAAACATATTCCGGCTTATAAAATTGATTTTAAAGCTACTTTAACCCGTAGTTTAAGTCTTATTAAATAGATTAATTACGAGGCTAGAGATCTTATTGAGTTTAAAAGAAGTAAAAAGTTTAATAACTTTGATTTATTCTTAGATTTCCTCTTTAATCTATTCTGTCAAGTCCTCTTTATACAGAGTATTATAAAAAGACCGGGCAATAATGATTCGTTTGTCCTTTACGACTTATACGCCTTAATTGTATAAAAAGGTCTATAAGTTACAATTAGTCATAAAATTATAATCTTTAAAAATTGCTTTTATAAAGTCTATAAAATCCTCTTTATATTACTTTTATAAGTCGTTGTTTACGAGCTTATAATATTTATATTCAAAGGTTTTAAACTCAATATAGTCGTTAACGTCGTCTATAAACATAAAGTCGACTCTTTAACGTTATTTGTTTTGACTTTCCTTGATTTACTTATTTATATCCTTTATATTGTAAAGCGTAAAACGTTTATAAAGAGTATAATAAGTCGAAAAGGTTTCGTAACGAGTAAAAGAAGTCTCGTAATAAATAAGAATTGAATTCACAGAGTGTATATAAAGGATAAAAGATTTGTAAAGATCCGTAAAAGATTTATAAAAGGAAAAGGGTATTAAGTAAAAGGTGTAATAAGGATAAAAGTTCTATAAAGGTCTATATTCGCGTCTATAACTTCTTAATAAAAACTGTATTAAGACTCGAATAAGTATACAGAGATAGTGATGATCTGTAATCTCTAACTTCTTGATCTTTTAACAGATCGTAATAAGATATAAATAAGTGGTCGTTGTCGTGTTTCGCTTAAAGAGGGGTATTGAGTGATTACTGATCTGTACGCGTTTATTAATTAGTGTTTATATCACTTAAATGATATAATAGAGTCGTATTCAAGGCACGTAATATATATAGTATTCTATACTCGTTTAAATAATGACTGAAGTTCAATTGAAGTATTACGGAGTCTATATATATTGAAACCGGTGAGTCTTTTTAATTAGTCAGTGCTTCGTAATTAAAGGTCAGTGCAGCGGGCGTAGCGGGTGCAGTGATTATACAATATCATTTATATAAAGTATTTAAAGTTTATTATCAATTCTTAAGATTATTTAATTATAATACGTAGTATATAGTCTTAATTAAGCTTTTATAACTTCTATAAGCGTTTTATTTAAAATTATAAACAGATCATACGTTTATTAACTCAATTTATAAATAAAGACGTCTTTTTTAACTTTAATACTTTATATTAAAAATCATTCGATAAATTATATATTACTCTTATCTCCGTTTTAATACTTTGTTATTATCGCTTAAAACTAAAAACTATAATAAAAACGAACGCTTTAAATAAAGTAATAATAAATATTCTTTTTTAACGAATTATTATAAAAGAGTTATAATATTCAATAGACTATTTTTCAAAGACTATAAGCCTCATAAAGTTTAATTATTAGATTTATAATAAGGAAATACTTATTATAATCAAATCCTTATTTTAATAAAGAGTTAACTTTATATAAATAAATAAGAGAATTTAAATATTTATAAATTATAAAACATTAAAATATTTTATAATAATCAAATAATTAAATTAATATTAAACTCGATGAATTAAAGTATTATTAGAGTTCTTTTTTATAATTATATATCGTCTTAAAAAATAAAATAAAAAAACAAATATATTTATATATTAAAATAATAAGATTATATTTTAAAATAAAATTAAAAGAAATCATTATTTATAGACTTTACTTATAATTAAATAACTTAATTTAAAAATATTATCTGAGTTATAATTCCGTTTATAAAGCCTCGATCTTATATTTATAAAGACAGCTCTTTTTATATTAAATATAAAAAGCGATATCTCTCTCTTTTTCGATTTAATAAACTAATTCTTAATTATTAATTATTATAGTCCTCTTTTAAAAATGAATTATAAAGTAATTAAACGTAGAGAATAAAACTAAAAACAGTTTAATAGACTTATATTATAAAGAGACAGGCTTATAATATCGAATATAAATAATTTATAAACGAAATTGATATATAAAACTTATTTTTAAATGTTTATAATCTATTTAAAAAAGAATAAAACCATCACTTTAATCGCTTATAAATATTATTAAAAGGGCCTTATTAATAACGTTATTTAATACGTCGACGTTTATAAGACTTATTAACGTTTTATTATATTTTATAATTATATTTTAAGCTTTTTATATTTATTATTAATTTCAGACTAACTTTAATAATATATCTTTATAAATTATAAATCCTTTCTTAAAGACAAATATAAATATAATATATTATAAATAATAATTGACAGATTAAATAAATAAACAGTTTTTATTTCTTATTTTAAAACTATTACGAAGGTCGGGTTCAAAAGTAGTGAGAATTCTCTCTTAGTCAGCCATAATTCTACGGCGACCGCTGCTCTTTTTATAGCAGTCACTCACTCAAGCTTTAGCGAGTGGCGCCATTCTCTAGGCCAACAGCTCTTGTATTTACAGGGGCTTTTAAGGCGCTGATTCTTAAAAGCCCTTTTTCTCACTACTTTTGAACCCGACCTTCGTATAATTAAAAATATAACCGAAATATATATTTAATATATATATCGTTATTACAACGCTTTATAAATTATAGTTTATATTATAGTTTTAAATAGAGTTTATATATATTTTTAAAGTCAAGCTTTTATTATCGATAGCCTTTTATTTATAAATTGATAAATAGACAGAAATTATAAATCAATATATTAATTAATACTTACGTCTATTTATCAATTATTATTAAGATAATTAGTCTGAATTAATTCCTTTTATAAACTATATTCAGCTTATATTATTATATAAGAGTTTAAGAATATCTTTCTTTGAATTTAATTATAAATATGTCTCTTTTATATCTTATGATTAAAACTGTTTATAAATACTTATAACAGTTTATAAAGAAGTTAACGTTATTGATATTAAAGTCTTTATAAACTATATATATAATATCTAGTTTATAATTAAAGAGTTTATATAAAAAGCTTAAATTAAGAAATAATAAAATATAAATAAACATTATAAAGAAGTTGACTTTAAAGTCAGCGACTTAATTTATGTCTTTATTTATAATTAGAAAACGGACTGTTTTAATAAGAAGTTAAATTATTAAATGATTAAACTTTATTTAATTATAATTAAAGAAGAATACTCTTTTTAAATATAATTATCTGTTTTAATAAAAATCCACTTTATATTCGCTTTAAACTTGTTTTATAAAGACAAGAATAATTTATTATTAAATTAAATATATAAGTTAAAGCTTTTATTATAAGTTATAAACGACTATAAATAAAAAGTCAATAAGTTATTAATTATAAAAAAGACTAGAAATCAGTTTTCTTATTATATAAACTAATTAAATTATAATAAAGACTTTGAATAATATCTTACTTTAAATTTTAAATATATTTTATATAAGTTAAAGGCTTTTTATCTTCGTTATCTAGAATTATTAAATTCGTTATAAAAGTTAAAGGAATGATTATAAGTTTAAAAAGATAAAAAGGATAATTATAATGACTTAAATAATAATATAAACAATTTTTAAAGCTTATAAATAAGCTTTTTCAAAAGGAAAGAGTAATGTAATAATTCTTATAAATTATGATAAGATTTATAAATTTAAATCGAGGTTTATAAACTATTATATAATTAGTGAAAGAGATATATATTCTTTGTTTATTTTCGACTCTCTTAATTCTTTAATTTTAAATTTTCAAATATATTTGCTTTTTAATCTCTAATACTTTAATTTAATTAAGCCCGTTACAAATATTAAATAATAAAGATTAATAATTATATAAATTAAAAAAAATTATTTTTATTTATTTAAAATAATTATTCTTTATAAGATAATTATAAAGATAAATATAAAAAGTATTTTTAACGAAGTTTAAAAATAGAATATTAAAAGCTATTATTATATTTTTAACTTTTATATATTTAAATATTTAATATATTAAGCTTTCTTTTTATATTTAATTTTTAATACTCTTTTTATTTATTTAAAAATTAAAAATTATTCTTTATATTTTTAAATTCTTTAATAAAAATATAATATTATTATTATATTTAATTAAATAATTAAAAAGTTTATATATAATAGTTTTAAATTTAAATATTATAATAATTATTATATTTTATATATATATTTCTTATTTTATATAATATTCTTTTTTATAAAAATAATAAATAATATTTTAAATCTCTTTAATATTGAAGTTAAATTCTTTTTATATAAGAATTAATAAGAATAATATATTTAATTTATATATTATTATTAAATGAATTATATTTAAGACTTTATTAATTTTAATAGTCTTAATACTCTTATTAAATTATTTTAACTATTATTATTATATTTATAAAATAAACTTAATTTTATAAAGTTTAAAATAAAGAAAGTAAAAGTATTATTAATATTAAAGCTTTTATAATATATAATATAATAGAATTATTAAAGTTACTTTTATTAATTTATAAAAATATCGACGATTAATATAATAAACTTTTCAAATATTATATAATAATAATTATAATAATAAAAAAGTATTATTTAATAATATAATTAATTTAAAACTTCTTTTAATTCTTTAAATTAAGTTTTTAATTAAAAATAAGAATATAATTTAAGATTTTATTTAAATATTAAAAGAGTTTTTAATTTTTAACTTTATAATTATATAAACTTAAATTCTTATAGAATATTAAATACTTATTTAATAAATTATTAAAAGTAATATAAATTTAATTAAATAATATTTAAAATTATTCAAAAATTATTATTAAACTTTAATTTTTAATATTTTAAAAGTTAAGAAGTTATTTATTATTATCTCAGTACTCCGGTTTGGCCCCCTGGAGTTAGCGACCCTCTGCTTTGAGCAAGGTGCGTGTACGGTCCAGCCGCCGCTTTCAACGTCTATAAAGTCGCGCTCCCCCATAGCTCAACCATCTTCTTCAATCCATTCCCAACACCCCCTCGCTCGGTCGTTCGATCTCGTCATGCGCTATCAATCCCTACCTTGACAGACGCACTCCGAGTGACTCATTTTTCGGCCTCGCCGCAGCTACGAACGACAGCACAGTCTGCTTGAAGTCAGAATCCTCGATCTCCCACTCTGGATTCGATGCCATCGAGTGTCTGTGACAACGATGATTTCT
>Ga0302221_10000767_pt1 | contig 21872 bp, 6 predicted proteins | sample II_Palsa_E2_1_FD_193517 | JGI IMG/M metagenome (GOLD analysis project Ga0302221, IMG submission 193517) | Peat permafrost microbial communities from Stordalen Mire near Abisko, Sweden - II_Palsa_E2_1 | ecosystem: Environmental > Terrestrial > Soil > Palsa > Peat permafrost | place: Sweden... | reverse complement strand
ATAGTGATTCAGGACAGCTGTACACTTAGTTCTTCAGTCAACAAATGCATCACCATTTGCACTCCCTCCATTTATTTGGTTGTACGCCTTGCCAACCCCTTTTACAATAGCTATATTAGTAAATATAATATTTTATCCCGGGGTAGCTATTTTAATAGTATATAACTTAGGGTTTATTTTAGCTAAAGTAGTTTTATATAGCATATAATTAACTAGTCTTGTTTAATATTTTGTTTAATTATTATATAAAGCGTTACTTGTAGTTTTTAATATGCTATATTTAATTTAAAGTTAAATTCTTAGTCCGATTCGAGCATTTTTTACATTTTGTCCTTTATTTAAATATATTATATTTCTTTTATAAAAATATTATAAATTATTTTAGCAAATAGGATCGATTTAACTTGCTTCTTAACTTATACTCTATATACTTGTAAGTATATATAAAGTTCTTTAATAGCTAATTAACTAATCTTTTTAAGCATCTTAAGTGTTTAGCTTTCTAGACTCTCTTGAACTTCTTCTTAGTAGTTAAAGTTTGTATATTTATAATATTTGCACTATAAGATTATTAAAGCAATATAATTGTTTATATATTCTATTATACGGGTTTCCGGGTCGTTTAAGTTAAAGTCTTTGCTTTAATAGTCCTTGTCTAGCTTATAGCTTTTTGTAGTAAAGAATAGAAATATATTATTATTATATAGTAAAATTGTCTTTATATAATAGTTTATATATTATAAGAATAGTAGTTTGCGTAATAGACGCAAAAATAATCTAGAAATTAAGCTAACTCGGTATTATTACTTAACCCTTTCTTAAATCTTTAAAAGTCTTTTATACTTCTTAATTTTACTTAATTCCAAATAACAGCTATCGAATTCCTTTAGCACAATTTTGTAAAATAGCGCAAAATCTATCCAAAAATCAAGCTAACTCGGTATTACTACTTGATTCTCTTTTTAACTTATTGCAATAAATACAAAATGTCTCTTCTAGTCTTTACCTAGCCGTTTTGTGGTTTATTTAACTACTAATTAGTATTAGTATAGCTAAGTAATCTGAATGTGTGACATATAATAGTACCTTAAAAGTAATATATTTAATAAGTTCATTATATGTGTCCCTTGTTAAATAAGGACTACTACGTATATATAAGGAGCGTAAAAAATAAAACTAATATATACAAAACAAGTGCCGATTTGTACAAGTTATATATAGCTTAAACGGGCCGAGTATAACTATACAAGTCGTGTATATCCCACTTACAGATAAAAGTGGGATATACTAAATGCACCGGGCCCGCGCGTACAAAGGATCTAAACTAGGGCCCGAAAAGCAGGCCCGCCAGAACCCGAAAGTAGGATCAGGAACAGGGCCGGCAGTCAGGCTGTACAGGAATAGAAGTAAATGCAATACTGGGGGTAAATGCAGTATATGTTCCGACACTTTTAAATAGCGTTAATCCCACTTTTCTTAGCTAAAGGATTTTAATCCGTAAAAAGCTTTATATAAATGCCGACTACTTCTTTACAAAAGAAGACTAGATGCTTTACATATTTAATTATACGCTAAAAGACGCCTAGCGCCATTTGTAGCCCTAATATAATAAAGACTTTATTACTCGATTTAAAATTGCTAAAGAAATATTAGCTTACTTAATGTCGGTTTATACAAATCCGAACCGCATATAAGATACTAGGTATAAGTATAATATATTAGTTATAAACGGGACTTAGACTTTTGCCTAATTTTAAACCGAATTCTTATATTTAGTAAAAGAGGCAAAAATCCTGTACTTTAGCTTGCAAATAGACTTGTATAATCGGATCACGCTAGCCCTCTAATAAGGTATAGCTCTTAACTTGTTAAGGCTTTATTTATACGCTAAACTAGCAGCTAATGTCTTTTCCCTAAATTTAAAACTTTATAAAATCATTGCTTGCAAGGACTACTAGCGGAAATTTAAAGAACGCTAAGCTTTATAGATTAATAAACTTACTACTCTTGCTTTTAGCCCTAGTTTCGGATCCGTTTCGGTCCTTATTCCACCTATAAATCCTCCTTATACAAGCCCTCCCCTAAGAATATTCTATAAGGAAACTTTAGCCCTTTATACAAATACCTGCAAGCTAGCATCCGCGCAACTTACAAATAAATGCTTTAATTGCAATAAACTAGGGCACTTTGCCTCTAGTTACTTTAAGCTTAAGAAGTCCGATTTGCACAAAATCGAGGAAGAAACTCCCGATTTTTAAAAGGAAGATGCAAATTAGTTAAAAAACAAGGAACTTTAAGTAAAGACTCTTGCTTAAGGTATATAATTAATTATTTAGAAATTGACTTAAGTCGATTAATAAGGGGATAACACTTTACTATTTCTTGTACTTTGTTAAAGAATAAATATAATATTATTATACTTTTGTTACTTAATATTAAAGCAAATAGTTTTGCATTTATTAATATTGCTTTTGCTAAACAATTAAGTAATTTCTTAAATATTAAAACTTAGCCCTTAAATTATACTATTTAAGCTAAGGGATTCGATAAAAAGACTAAAAAAGTAATTACTTACTTGCTAGTCTTAAACTTAACAATTAATAGCTATTACTAAGAAGAGGTGCCTTTTTTAATCTTAGACTTAAGTAATTATAATATTATTTTAAGGCTTAAATAAATAATATACTTTAATATATAGCTAAATCCGAAAGAATATAAGATTTTATAGCTAAATGACCTTACCCGGGAAGCGCCCTTCTCCTTTTATAAGGAAATCCAAATTCTTAAGAGTTTATTGCAAGAGGTATACCTTTATTAGGACTATTAAAGGGATATTGCTAAGCGCAATTAAGCTACAAAATCGGAGGATTAATGCAAGCAATCCGGAGCTTACTCGATTTAGCAAATCCTTTCTTATATAAATCTTACAAATTAACTTATAAACTAAGACCCTAATTCCGGATATAAAAGCATATAAGACAATTTACTTAGCTTAGCCTATAAAGTTAATAAAGCTAAGAAATAAGCGCTTAGCTAGAATAAATATAAGTAAGATATATAAAATTAAATCCGGCAAATGCAATATAAACTACAATTGCTTAAAAACCTATTACTATTTGCTAGAAAGGATTTGTTAAAACTTAGCCCCTCGCTAAAGGACCTCTTAAAATTAGATATTACACATATTACTATTATAAGGATTGATTAGCAAATTTATAAAGAAGAGAATATTTCTTTCTTTACTAGTCTATACAAATTAGACTAAATAATTGCAAATAAAATAGACTAAAGAAAAGAGCTAAAAGACAAGGCTACTTAAGAAAAGATTTGTAAATAACTCCTTGTAATATCTTATTAATTTTAAGATATATTCTTTAAGTAAGCGTTTAATATCCTTCCCTTTTATTAGTTATATAATTACAAAATCTAATTAAAATCTAATAATACTTTAAGATATTCCCCCTTATAGCACTAATTTACAAATAAATTGCAAGCTATTAAACAATACTTCCTAAATAACTTTGATAAAGGCTTTATTAAAGCTAGCTAAGCCCCGTATGCTTCCTTTACCCTTTTTATTAAGAAATTAGATAAGAGCTTATAGTTTTATGTCGATTTTATAAATTAAACGCCTTGTCTTATAAGGACTAGTACCCCCTTTTATTAATCGATAAAACGCTTGCACAAATTAGTTAAGCTAAGATTTTTATAAAACTAGATATATAGTAAGCCTTTTACCGAATTTGCATATACCCCGATTCGGAAGAACTTATTACCTTTTATATAAGATATAGATTATATAAATATAAAGTGCTACCCTTCGGATTAACTAATAAACCGGCTATATACTAGCGATATATAAACGATGTCTTATTTGACTACTTAAATGATTTTTGTATTATATACTTGGACAATATATTTATTTACTCGGATAACTTACTTTAATACTAAGAGCATATAAACAAGGTCCTTTAATAGCTTTATAACGCAAGTTTATAAGCTAACATTAAAAAAAGCAAGTTTAAAGTTACTTATATAAAGTATTTAAGCTTTATTATTAGTATATAAGGAATCGAAGTAGGTTTAGAGAAGAAAAATATTATTTATTAATAGGCTAAACCTTGTATAATAAAAGGATTGCAATTATTCTTAAGGTTTTACAACTTTTACTAGCGTTTTATTTAAGCATTTAGCGCGATATTAAAGCCCCTTTTACGGCTTACTTGTATAAATATACTATTTATATAAGACAAGACTTGTATTAAAGCCTTTAAAGAGCTTAAACGAAGGCTTATCTTAGCCTTTATCCTTTAGCATTACAATTATTCTCTTAAGATTAGGCTAAAAACTAATACCTCGGATAAGGTAATTGCTAGTATACTTTTTTAATTATATTTAAATAGAAATTAGTAGCTTATAAGATACTTCTCTAAGACTATAGCGCTTGTAAAGCTTAATTACTAAATTTATAACAAGGAAATGCTAGCTATTATATAATCTTTTAGCTATTAAAGACTAGAATTACAAGGAAACGCAAAATAGATTAAGGTGTTTATAAATTACAAGGCCCTCGAATACTTTATAACTATTAAGCAATTAAATAGTTACTGAGCTTGCTAAGCTAAGCTACTTGCCAATTACTTGTTTATTATTATATACTATTTAAGGAAAGAAAATGTAAAGGCTAATATATTATCTTATAAAGATTAAGACTTAAGACCTTTTATAAACTTGAAAATATATTTATAAATAAGGGCCTTGCTTTAGCCGGAACAAATCGACTCGCAAATCCGGGATAGCTTAAAACTTTAACTTATAAAAGTAGCTATGCAAAAACCTTTATCCTTAGTAAAATAGTTACTAGCTACAAATCGAATATATAACTCCTTGCAAGCTTTACGCGCATAAGCTACTAATTCTTTAAAGGACTTTACCCTTGCAAATAGGCTATTATTATACTATAAAAGGCTAGTAATTCTTATAAATAATTAATTAATTATAAATTTAATTTGCAAAGCTTATAATCAAATTCCTTTAGCTTACCCCGGCTATAGCAAAACAATTTAAGCTTTAAACAAGAAATATTATTAGAGATAGCTAATAGTAGACGTTGCGTAATATATATAAAACTGCTACGCATGCAAATAATCCTATATTTTAAGGGATTATATGCTTAGAATGCTATAGCCCTTATTAATACTAAATAAGCCCTAATAGTATATTATTATAAATTTTAAGTTATTTTTTTAAAGTACAAGATAGCTATAATGCAAGATTTGTTATTATTAACCGATTAAGCAAGCAAAGCGTATTTATCCCTTATTATAAGATAATAATAGCTTGTGATATAGCTTAGCTATATATTATATATATATACCGGAACTATAAAGCACCTTAGTCAATTATATTAGATTAAGGCCCCTAGTTTATATCCGATTTTTAAAACAAATTCTACCGAATATTAAGTATAAAGCTTAAGCTATTTATAGCATTTCACCCGCAAATAGATAGCTAAACAAAGATTATAAACTAATACTTAAATTAACGCCTTTGCCCGTTTATAAACTATTATTAAAAGAATTAGCCTTAACTAATGCTAATTATAAATTACATATAGCTTATATTATAATATAATAATATAAGCATATCTCTTGCTATGCTACTAAACAAGTATAAGCCCCGTATGTCCTTCGACTAGAATATGCTAAAGATAGCTATAGCTAAAGAGAAGCTTAATAAATAGTTTACAAATTGCAAGAGGCCTAAAAAATAGCTTATACAATTATAAAACAAGCATAAGAAAAGAAGGAATAAGATATAAATCTACATTAAAGGCTAGTAGACTTTAAGCTTAAAGACAAAGTATAAATATCTACTAAAAACTAGAAGACTTAAAGGCTTAGCTACAAATTAGACTACTAAATAGCAAGCTTATACAAAATTATTTGCAAAATAGGGAATTTATATGAGGTAAAGCTACTAGAATTAATAAAGATTTACTTTATATTCTTACCGGATAAGCTACAAAAAGCTAGCAATAACCCTTTGCTAAGCTAACAAAATAAACCCCCTTTACTAATTGAAATTACAAATAACTAAGAGTAAAAAGTTAAAGAAATTATAGCTATACGCAAAATAAAGAAGACGCTATCTTATCGGGTTAAATGGGTTGGCTATAATAAAGACCTTAAATAGTACTCGGCTAGCAATTTTAAGTATGCTCTATATAAGCTATAAGACTTTTACTTGCAAAATAAGGATTTACCGGGGCCTTTAAAGCTATTACAAGACTAGATTAAAATGTAAGAGGATAAGGCAGATATGTATAACAAATTAGAAGATAATATAGAAGCTACTAAAAGCTTAAGGGCAAGCTTTTTTAAAAGGGGGGGTAATGTGATAGCTTTAGCTGCCACGCTAGTATACGGCCCTTATATAGCCCTTGTATAAGCCTTGTATAGCTTATATATAGCCTATGCTACGTTACTTGACTAGCGTAATGCATATAAATAGCTTACCTCCCTCCTTCCTTCACCCTCTTCTTCTTTCCTTAGCTTTAAATCTTTGTTAATATAGCCATTTATACGATTGCTAGGTATAATACTCTTCTCCTGTGAAGTGTATCCTATATGCGATTGTCGGCCCGTCACATTAGTAGCTTTGCTAATATTTTTAATAAAAGCAAAGCTAATAAACTTTTAAAGTAAAAGGGGTTTAAATATTTTATTAATATTACTAATCTTCTTTTATATAAGCCCTTATATAATCTTTTTAAAGTTTAGCTTAAAGCTTTAAAGTTATATCTAGCAAATGGTATTAAGAAGCGTTAGATTTAGCTATTTATAAGCTTAGTAGGGGCCTTTATCTTTTTTATATTTAAAAAGGATAGCAAGTTACGCTTTTGTGTTAATTACTATAGCTTAAATAAAGTTATAATCAAGAATTAATACACTCTTTTACTAATTAATAAGACACTAGACTGCTTAGTAAGCGCTAAAGTCTTTATAAAGCTTAACTTAAAGGATATATATTATTAGATTTATATTTGTAAGGGTTATAAATAGAAGATAGCATTTTATACTTATTATAAACACTTTAAGTACTTTATTATACCCTTTAGCTTAGCAAATGCTTTAGCCGCGTTTTAAGCGTATATTAATACATTTATAGCAAGACTTTTAAACTATTTTGTAATTATATACTTAAATAATATCCTTATATACTTAAAAAACCCCGAAGAGTATAAAGAGCATATATGCTAAGTAATAGCTAAGCTTTGCAAGTATAAGCTATACGCTAAGCTTAGTAAATGCGAGTTTAGTATATAAGAACTCGAATTTTTAAGCTTTTGCGTTAAAGTTAATAGAGTTAAACCGGACTTTAAAAGGATTTATAATATTATTAAGTAGCTTAAGCTAAAATTGCTTTATAATATATAAGTATTTCTTAGATTTACGAATTTTTATTGCTATTTTATTTACAAGTACTTATATATGGCATATAGTGTGAAGGGGTTGGGCTCCCATTGATACAACCATAAATGGAGGGAGTGCGAATGGTGGTGAAATTGTCTAATGGCATTCGACTACTAAACTAAGTATACAAGTGGCAAGAACACGATATTTATGCTCCCTCGCGTAGATCACATGCAGTGCCACGTGACCCCGCCACAATAGCCTTATAAATCTCTTAATTAATATAGAAAATAGCCGAAAACTACTCTTTTTAAGTGGATTTCGGATATTAAATAAAGTTTTTAAGAACTGAAAGCTATCTTTACTTAAGCGCTTATTCTTATCTATTTCGACCCTTTTAAGAAGATTTATATAAAAACTAATATATCCAAGTTTGCTATTGCTAGCTGTCTCTTTTAATAAGTTAGTGCAAATGCTAAAACGCATAAGCATTAGCATCTTATAGTGTTTTAGTCTTAAAAGCTATTTAGTGCTAAATGCAATTATTAAACTTATAATTTTAAGTTATTAGCGATTATAAAAGCTTTTAAGCAATAAAGATACTACTTTAAAGGTTTTAAGCACACAATCGAGGTTTTAATTAATTATAATAATTTTACGTACTTTATAAAAACAAAGTACTTAAAAAGCTATTAAGCATAATAAGCAATATACCTTATTACTTATAATTTTGAGATTACTTACTAGACAGGTGCTTCGAATGCTATTAATAGGCTTAATAGATGTCCCGGCTCTTAAGAGGGACTTGCTAATATAACTTGGCTTTTTACCTTTTAAAATAAACTTAAAAGAAGCCTTGCTATTGCAATTTAAAGCTTAATAAGCCTTGAAAAGTTTACTTTTAATAAAGATATGTTATTTCTTGCAATTGCTATTATTATATAAAGAGATTTGCTACAAATTAAGTAAATAGATTATTTTATAAATCCCCTAATTCGGGAAAAAGGTATAAGAAAGCACCTTACAAGTTCTACTATTATAACTATAATAATAAAGCTATTTATAGCAAAGTTATTTAATAGAATTTATAACTTTACATCTTTCTTTTAAGTTATAAAATTAAGTAATTATAAGCACTAATTCTATGTTTATAAATATATACTACTATTAAACAAGCAATAGCATTAGCCCCTCTTATAAAGCCCCTTTTAGATATTATTAAAGTAGCTTAATAAAATAACAAATAATGCAAGTCTATTATTGCTAAGAGGCTTAGCAAATATAGCATAAATAAAGAGGTTATATAAATAATAGATAACTTGGAGCTACTTTGATAATATAAAAGAATTTATATTTTTAATAACTTTACTTTATATGTAAAAGTTATAAAACTTTATTATAATAACTGTTGGTAGAATTAATCACGTGCAGGGCACTAGGCCTAATGCGGTTAGCGCATTCCGCACTTTCGTGGAGTATATCCTCGGCGCGCACACACGCACATAATAGGATAACTTTCACCTACTTGACGCAACTTGCATATCACGATATTACGTGCCGTGCTACGCGTCTTGGGTGAACCGACAATAACCTTTTAGCAAGCTATTATAAAGTTAACAAGACCTTTAAACTCCTTTATAAAACTTATTACTAAAAACAAATAAATAATGCTATATATACTTATTATAAGGAATGCAATAATTTCTAAAGAGTTAAGGTTAAAAGGCATATGGTATATAATTTACTTACTAATTTATTATAACTATTAAGGCTTTAAAGCGAGATTGTTATAAATTTTGTTACCGGGTTATTAGTGTGCAAAAACTTTATTAGTAATCTTAATTTTAACGCTATTTTAGTAATAGTTAACCGATACTTAAAGATAGCTAAGTATATTATATGCTATAAAACTGTTAACTCTTTAAAGCTTACTAAAATCTTATAAAAACAAGTCTTCTTAATCTTTAGCACACTTAATAAAATAGTTTTTGACAAAGGAATAATATTTATTAGCAAATTTTAATTTGCGCTTTACTTTTATATGCTTTGCAAGTAGCGTTTAAGTACTACTTTTTATCCTTAAACTAATAAATAAATAAAATACTAAAACTAAGCTTTAAAATATTACTTAAAAGCTTATTATAATGCAAATAAAAACAATTAGCGTAATAAGCTATTTGTCGCACTCGTGGGTGGATGCCTTAAGCTCGCGCTTAGGCTTGCGCCCAGGCGCGCACTAGGCGTATAGTGCTCACGTAATTAGCCGCTCCTAGCGTATATATAAAAGAAGCTTAACTTCCTATATTTTAGCTTTTAAATTAGACAATTTTACAATTAATGTTTTGTCCCCTTACTTTATATTATACGCGATAGTTATAAGCCCGGTTTGCACTTAAAGCTTCTTTAATATTAGCACTATAAAGTAAGCAAATCGCTTACTTTTTACTTCTTTTATATATACTTTACCAATTACTTTGCATTTTTTACTAAAAATTACAAATATAGCAATAAAATAACCCGAGTAGCATACTATATACGCTATACTCTTTAAGGACCGACAATTATAGCGTGCGTGGTTTACATAGCTCAAATTCTAGTTAAACTTTTATATAATATAAGAACTCGTCGACCTTAACACGCTAAATGCTTTGCATATTAGCACTTAAGCCTTATAGCTCCCTCTATTAGTACAAAGGTTAATAGAGCAAAGAGATAAGTAGCTTTAATAATAACATATTACAATAATTAAGCACTAAAGTGCAAGTTCTTTAAAGGCTAGCACTTTATAACCTTTGTCTCTTGCTCCCTCGACTTATACCGATGTTAAAGATTACTATAATGCTCTTTTTAAAGACTATTTGCTAGCTTACTCCTTGTAAAACGTGAGCTCGACCAAATACTAACAAATGTAAAGCTAAATAAATAGAATAGTCAATGCCTCAATCCTTTTAATAACTATAATAAAGCTTATTAGAAATAAAGAAAACTCTTTTTAAGTAGTTGTATAAGCATTAAAGCGCTAGTTTGCCTTAACTAACACTAGCACGCTTATTATAATAAGATAAAAGTATTATATTATCTTTAAGTAAGCTAAGCAAGGAAATGTTAACCCGGTGTATTAGCAAGCAGAATAGTATAAAGCTTATTAGAAGGCTAAAGCTTTTAAGCTAGTTGATATTAAAAGAATAATTGCAGCAAAGGACTTTTTAATTGCAATTTTAAGGAAAATAGCCCTTGCTTAAGCAAGTACCGAATTATCGAATCTTATTAAACAAGATAAGCTTAGCAAAGAGTGTATAACGCTCGAAGAGTATAATATTATATTCTTAGCTATAGCTTTAGAAGATTTTACTATAAAAAGCACTAAAATGCTAAGGATCTTTGCTACTTTTAATAGCTACTTGGACTTTTAATTAAAGCAAGAAAATTTTATTAAAAACGCTTAAAACTACTTATGCCTTTACCGAGGCATTAAAGCTTAAAAACATTAATAAAGGCCGGAAACATGTAAAGTTCTAAAATTTGCAATTACTAGATTAACTAATAAGCCGATCCTCTAAAAACTAATAGCTAAATAATGCAAGAATGCTAAGAAAAGGCTTTAGAAATTGCGCTAAAAGAACTTAAAAGCTAAGCTTAAGAAATAATATAAAGTTAAGATTATAGTAAAAGTGTCCTTTAGCTCAAAAAAGGACTAAGGATTAGCTAAGCTGAAGTTTCTAGGAAATATTAATATAGCACTTATAAACCTACTTCTTTTAACTTAGTTATTAGGCATAAGTTTATATGCTATGCTTAATTTTGCTAAATATCCTTTATCGGCAAGCACCTTATTAAACAATTATAAAGCTATATACTTAGTAAATAACAAGAACTTGCTTAAATTAAGGTTATTTGTTAAAGCCTCCTATAATAAGTGTGTCGAAGCTAGATCCTCGAGCCTCTTAATCTTAAGACATAGCACTAAAGTGATTAGAAGGGCTTTAAATAGCATTAGCGGACTTAGCTCGGCAAATCTAGTCTTAAGCAATATTATAGTTATAAAGGGTTTTTATATTAATATAATATTAAAAGCTTGATTGTATAAGGCAAGAGTCTAATATTATAAATTAGGCTATTTACTTCAATTTGGAAAAGAGGGGGAAAGCATTATATTAAAGCAATTAAAGCGCATATACAATTTAGTATTCTTTAAATATAAGCTATGCTTTATTTACTTAAAAGTTTTAACTGAGATTTTAATAAGTATAAGAGGAATTTTAATGTTTTTAATAATTGACTAAAGTATTAAGACAAGGTTTTAGCGCTTTTAGGACTTCTTTAAGCTAAGAAGTAATTTAGAAGAAGTATAATATATATAAGCAAGGCACTTAAGCTTAAAAGCTTTGTAAGCACTTATTAAAAATGCAAAGAATGTAATTATTAATAGCATAGCAAAAGTGAAGTGCGTGTATTATGCAACTACTTATATAATAAAAGTTGTTTTATAGCAAGCTTTTAAGAAAGAGTCTTTAAAGCTATTTTTTAGGATTTTATAAGACTTATTCGATTTCCTGGAAAGCTATAACAAAGCTTAATAGCTATTAGTAATTAAAGACAAGTATAATAAAAAGCTCTTTAGCTTTATTCTTATAAGCAAGTTTATAATAAAAGTGTTTAATATACTTTAAAACTTTAATTATTAGGTAAAAAGGCAATATAATCTTGCAATTTGCAAAATAAGGCATAATAATAATACTTTAATAATTGCAATTAAAGGAGAAATAGCTTATAAGATTTAAGTAAAAAAAGAAGGCATTAAACTTAAGCTTATACTTACTTATACTTATAAGCTTAATAGAGGTTCTAAGCGCGCAAGATAAGAGGCTATTAATAAGTTAATTAAAATGCGCTTTAAAGCTAGACTTTTAAAAAACCTTTAGCTAAAAATAACACTTGCTACTATATTTTTATATAATAAGAGCCCCTTTTATATTTATAATATATGCGCACTTAATAAAATTCTTAATACTTAATTCCGAAATTACTTTAAATAGTATAATTTAGCGCTTATTACGTGTTTAATAACTAATCTTTGACTTAATTAAAGTAAAACTTATATATATAAAGCTTATATATATCTAATAATTAAGGAATATAAAGCTAAGAAGTAAAAGAGAGCTTTTAAAGTTAATCCTTGCAAGTATATTGGATATTTAATTAAATATATAGCTTTTAATATATATAAGATCTAGGTTCTTGTGCTTAAAAGGGTTATTATTATGCGGAATATGACTTTTAACAAAGATATTCTCTATTTTAAGGAGTTTAAGCAAGTAAAAAGCTAACTAATTGCAATTATTTAGCAATTAAACTAATCAAAGAAGAGGAGACTTAAAGCATTAAGTTAATCTTTGAAAATATTAGACTATAAATTAATAACTTACTTAAGCAAATTAAAGAGTTGCTTATTATAAAGAGTAAGCTAAAGCTCTTAGTTAAGGTCTTAAGCGGCTAAGACTTAAAGGTAAAGTGCTTGCGCTTATAAAACTTGTAAAGGGATTTAAACTCTTATCCTTATAACTTACTCCGAAGCTTAAAAGCATGCTAAGTTTAGCTAAGAGTAAAAGGGATTATACTAGGCTAATTAATGCGCTTAGCACTTTAAATAAAGAGGCTATTAAGCTTTTAAACCTTATTAAAGAAGTGCACTTATCTAAAATAAGGGAAGAAAGGACTTTATTAATAGATTTATTATATAATTTAGCTTTAAGTAATTTAAAGAAATTTAAAAAAAACCTTTTAAACTAATTTTAGTTAATCTATTATAAAATTTAGCGTCGAGTAATCCGGAGAAATCTAAAGAGCCTTTTACTTATACTTTAAGTAATTTAAAAAAATTTAAAGAACTTATAGCAAAGCCGAAACGCAAATAAGAATATAAGACATAAGTTTAAAGTTAAGCAAGCAAGCAAATCTAAGGAAAGTAGCCCGATAACAACAAATATAATTATAATAAAGCTATACTTAGTAGCAACCAAGTATATATAACTTTAAGTATATTACTAGTTATTATAATAAAATTAAAAAACACTAATTACCTCGAATTTCTCTTTAATATATTATAGCTTAATTAGCTAAGCAAATTAAATAATAAAAACAAGGAAAAGTATAAAATAGTGCATATAATAATTGTAGTATTAGTTCTTTAAAAGGGCTTAAAGGGGGAATTACCCTTTAAGGGCAAAGTATTTTCCATTTATTAAAGCAAGCTTTTAAAAGCATTAAAGTCTTAAAATAATTTAAAGAAACATTTACTTAATACTTTATTTTAGCAAAATGCAAAGCTTAAGCTAAAAAACCTTAAATTTAAAGACTATTAAAGGGTTATTTCGCGTAGCAAAATTATAACTTACTTAATCCTATTAAATTAAGTATTTATATATAAAGTAAACTTTAATAGCTACTTAATTAAGTATTAATTAAAGATAGTTATAAAGGGAGATCTCTAAAAAGAGGAGTCGATCTTGTTAACTTATATAATAATACTTGTAGCACGCTTATTTAAAATTGCTATAGTTATTATAGCTTTCTTCGATTTAAAGATTAAGCAATTTAATATAATTAATGCCTTTACTAATGCAAAAAGGCTAATTAAAAGCTTACTAGTAGCATATTAACTTCTTAATAGTTTTAAAGTATTAAGAATATGCGCTAAAATCGATTAAGCTTTATATAAGCTTAAAGAATCTTTAATATTATATTATAAAGAGTTTACAAGCACTTTTATTAAGATTAAGCTTATTATATATAAAAAAGAGCTATGCATTTTTATAAACTTAAAGTATAAGGTTTTTGTCTTATTTTATATTAATAACATTTAAGTAATGTTTTATAAGCGCAACAAAGCATTAGCTAAGAAGATTATTTAGCAAATTAACGCAGCATATAATCTTTATTTAATAAGAGATATAAAATAGTTTTTAAGAGTTTAAGTAATTTAGGACAAAGCTACTTATAAGATTTAGCTTATATATAATATATATATTGAAAAGATTGCAAAGAAGTTTTAATTAATTAATAAAAAGTATATAAGTACCCCTTTCCTAATCTTAAAGCTTAAAAAGTATATAAGACAAGCTCCTTTTAAGCAAATTAAAGAATATTAAAAGAAGGTCGGTTTTATATTATATATTACAATTATAATTAGGCCAAATATAGCATATGCTGCTTTTTTGCTTTTATAGTTTTTAATAAACTTTAAGCCTAAGCATATCTTAGCTATTAATTAAACAATTAAATATTTATATAAAATGCGATTTTTAAAGATTTAATACTTAAACAAGTATTAAGATATTAATTTAATAATTGCCTTTAATACTTTATATATTAATAATATCAATACTCGATAATCTTTATAAAGATATATTATATTCTTATTTAAAGGGCCAGCTATATAAAAGGTAGCTTATTAATTGATAATTATTACTTTAACAATTAAAGCAAAGTTGCTTATTATTAAGTATATAATAAAGGAAATTATAGCTCTTTAACACTTCTTTAAAGACATTAAACTTGATTTAAGGGAGCTATAAACAATCTTTTGCAATAACTAGCAAACAATTAAGCTTATAATAAGAAAAAGCAAGAAAATTACTATTAAGCTACGCTATATTAACATTTAAAATATATAGCTATACTAAAAGCATATTAAAAGTATATTTTAAGTAATATATCTCCTTATAAAAGAGATGCCGGCAAATAGCTTAACTAAAAGCTTGCTATAATATAAGTTCGAATACTTTTAATTGTTATTAAACTTGCAAGACTTATATAAAAAGCTCGAAAATATAAAATAATAAAGGAATATAATTTCTTTTATTTATAATTCCTTTATTTATTTCTAAATATTAATAAGACTTGTTTATTTATAAAAGAGTATAGCTTATAATAAGCAATAATCTTAAGCTAATACTTTAAGTTTTAAAGCTTATTTAATTAACTTATTTACTAATTAGCCGAGTAATGCTTTAATACAAGTATAGCATTTAGCAATACTATTAACTAATTCTTCTTTATCCTTATTTATATCCTCTTTTGCTTTTAAAGAGCTTTCCTTTTGCTTTTAGTTATCCTCTTTACTACCTTCGAAAAGTATATACTTGCAATTCTAGTGCCTTTAACTGCCAAAAAAACTAATTAATAAGCTATATTAAGCTCAAATATAAAGAAGAGACTTATACAAGCTAAAGCACTAGCAACTAGCGCATTAATAAGCTTTTAAGCTATAGTAGTAATAGTGGGAAAAATAGGAATACACGTGTGACTAGACATATAGCGCTAGTAACGCGCGTTTCTAGTAATAATATTATAATATTAACTATTTAATCGGCTAGCAAATGCGCTTTTAATGCATTTAAGGCAAGAAACTAGTTGCAAAGCTCTTTGAAAAGGGCAGGGAGCAAAGTAAGATATTTAAGCAATAGAAATTGTAAGCAAACTTGCAAAAGAGGGTAAGAGTGAGCATATAAGAGAAGGTAAAGCTAATAAATTAGAGATATCGATTCGAGCATAACAATTATAGTGGTATAAAGCTAGAATTGATAGACTAGCACTTGTAATGTAATATTATAAAAGTTAAATGCGTTTTTATAATATTTGTGCGCGTAAAAAGATAAACTTATTACAAGTTGCTTAGCTACTTGTGCTTTTGTAAGTATAATAGCGCAAGATGCTTTAAATGCTCTTTTAAAAAGCTTAGCCATAATAGAAGTATTAAGCAAAAGGCAAGTATTATTGTTAATGTTATTAGTTAATTAGAAAAGAGCTTAATAAGTGTAAAAAGGCAAGTATATATAAGGCTAGCAAGCAAGTAATTAATTGTTTGCTAGATTTCATGCTAACCCGATCGGGGTTTGCATATTATACTAGCTACAGGACAAGCCGAGCTAAGATATTAGGGTAGCTAATTAAAAGGTGAGCAGTTAATTAGCTATTGCTTAGCTCAATTAAAGGGTGTGTCGCACTTGTGGGTGGATGCTTTAAGCTCGCGCTTAAGCTTGCGCCTAAGCGCGCACTAGGCATATAGTGCTCACGTAATTAGCCGCTTTTAGCGTACATATAAAGGAAGCTTAACTTTCTATATTTTAGCTTTTGAATTAGACAATTCTACAATTAATGTTTTGACCCCTCACTCTATATTGTGCGCGACACTATCCTTTGCAAAATTTGCATATAATAGCTTAAAGTATCAAGTTTTATCAAATATACTATTTTATATATATTATAATTATTACTTTTAATTATTACAAAATCTTAAAGGCAAGATTTAAAAAGAGGTATTAGCTATGCGCAAGAGGCTTAAAGTTTTATATAAAAAGCAAAAAAAGCTTTAAAAACTTTAATATTAAGCGCAAAATAACTAGGAAGGCTATTATAATAAGCATTAATTAAATAAGCACTTCTCTTTAAAAGATTAAGTAATACTGTCGACAAAGAATATTAAGTTAAAGGCAAAGAAGCTTGCCTCGAAGTATATTAAACCTTTTAAGATCTTGTAATATGTTAAATAATTAGCATATAAGTTAAAGCTATTAATATTATATAATTGTTTTTATTTAACATTTTATATTTCCCTCTTTAAAAAGTATATAGCTAAGAAGGGTTAAAAACCCTACTTGTACCCCTCCGGAAAGCTTCTAAAACTATTAAATAATAATAAAGAGCAAGAATAAGAAGTCGAAGCTATTATTAATTATTAAAATAATAAGAAAAGCTAGAAGTATTTAATTAAATAAAAGCATTAGCTTAATAACTATAATACTTAGTTGCTAGCTTACTTTAACCTTTAAAACTTTAAAGAACTCTTAAAATTATATAACAAAAACTATAAATTAAATTTTGCATTAGCTAAATTACCTTTTAAGAAGCGACTAAAAAAGAAGAGGGGTCTTAGCAAGCCCTAGAAAGGCTTATAATAAAAGACGCTCTTTCTTTAGTTTTTTATATAAATAGTTTTTTTAAGGTTTTATTAGAGCTTGTTAAATTAGATGCTAAATTTAAAATTTACTTAAAATAAAGGATAAGTATAATAAAAGTTTATTGCATATAATCTTATTACAAGTATCTTTATATAATTATATACTATTTAAAGCTTAAAACTAAACGCTTAAAAACTTTAAAATAATATCCCTAATTAAGATAATATAAAAGTAAAATAGTAATAAATGTGCTTAAGTACTTGCTTATCCTTGTTAAAAGCAATTGCATATTAAAGGAAGTTAGTTTTTAGACTTTTGTAAAAGGCTTTAGTAAACTTATTACAATTATATATGCTTCTTAAAAGAGCCGGATCTTCGAAGTTTAGCTCTTTTACTACTAAAAGCATTATAATATTAGCAAAAGAGGCACTTGTAATAGAATTGTCCTTTTAAGCAAAGGTGATATTAATAGTTAACTTTATGCCTTAAATATATATATTTTAATATTCTTAAATTAAGATTAATATTATTCCTTAAAAGGTTAAAAAATTTACTTGTAAGGCCTTTTAAAAGTCTTTATCTATTAAGTTTTTAATATGCAAAAAGGAATCTATTAACTTTATCTTTTGCTAAAAGTACTCGAAGTTTTAAATATCGGTTATTTACTAGATGCAGCTTAATGAATTTCAAAATAACAAGATGCAGCTCGATTTTTTACTTCTTACTAAATGCAGCTTAGTATTTTTTTTAAATGCTAGAATTGGGTTCCTTATATTAATAATAATATAAGGGCACTTAAATATAGTTAAATCTTTTATTGTATTGTGATTAAATTATAAAGTTAATGTATTTAGTATAGTTGGGCGCAATATTTAGCTAAGCCGAAGAAGTACCGATGCATTGCGCTAAGGCACTTTTAGGGCAAAATTAGCGCTCCGAGGATATACTAATACTTCTTTAGCTTATATTATCTTTTCTAATAAATATTATTTTAATATTACCCTTATTATAAAATATCGATTTTAACTTTACTTTTTGCGCCTTTGCTACTATAAAAGCTTTACCCTTAAGCTACGAAAATGCCTCCTTTACAAGTTCCTTTTAATGCATTACCGGAAGAATAATAAAATAGCCTTAATTTGCCCTTAAGGCTTAATGTAAAGTGGGATAATATCGACGATGCAAAGAGAGATATGAAGATATATCTCCTTAACTAAAACTAGTCTTAAGGCTTATCCCGCGATATAAATAAAAGAAGATAGTTCTTAACTATTACTATAAGGATATTTGCGATTTTTACTTATAAGTTACCGATTTAAAAAAGGAAAGCTATTATGTAATAATAATATATAAACCTTATACTTGTCCTCTTAATACTTACTTTAAATTCCCCGCTAAAAACTTTGCATAATACCTCGAATACCTCTTTTAAAGGGATATTGCGCGCAATAAGAATATTACACTAAAGGATCTTATTAATAGGGCTTTAATTTACTATAATATACCGAAACTTTTATATATAGCTACATATTATAAGAAGGAGCGTATATTTAAAGGAATTAATAAAGATGAAGGGGCTAGCTTTTAGCTTATTCCGAATTATATTAAGCGGATAAAGAATACTAATAATTAAACTTATACTTATTATGCATATAACTTTACTACTAAACGATTTGAAGCTACTATCTTTGTTCTAAGAGTTACTCGCTACGCAATAAAGTAGATAAGGAAGTTTTATAGCTTAAATAGAACTTATACTCGATTAAAATACGGCATAACGCTTTTAATACTTGTTAGTATTAATAGAAATAATCAAATTTTACCTCTAGCGTAAGCCTTTATTTTAATCGAGAATAAATACTAGTAAGAGTGGTTTTTATAGCATATAAGGATAGCTTTTTACTTGTTATTTAAGCAAAGGAAACCTAGGAAATATCTTTTAAATTATAAATCTTGCGTCTTTATAAGCAATCGGGATAAAGGACTACTTTTTATAATAGAAAACGTTTTCCTAAAAGCAAAGCATTTAGCATGTTATTAATATCTTTCTAAAAACGTGCATACTAAGTTTAGCAAAGAGGCTAAGAACCTATTTTAGCTAATTGCTCGAGCCCGTACTTAAAACGATATAAAAGATGCAATTTAGAACCTCAAAAACCAAAACCGTAATGCTAAAAGATATCTAGATAATATAAAGTATAGCAACTTCGCCTTTTTCAACTTCCTTAATACTCGATTCGGCTATAATATTAACAATATTACAAAGTTTTTGAATTTAGTATAAAATAAAATACGAAACTACCCTCCTCTTTAAATGCTCGATTAGATTAACCGGTAGCTAATGCGAATATTCTATAAAAGAGCCCGAATTAAGTGTACTCTTAGCAACGAAAGCCTTACGAATTCGGCATATAAAAGATATTAATTTAAAGCAAAAAATGCAAATGCTATAATAATACACCCTTCTTCTAATATTAAGTTTCTTATCGAATCCTCTCGCAAGCACTTACAAATCGTCGAGCTACTGGAATTTGAAGAAGATAGCTTTATAAAAGGCTTTAGCAAATGCACTTATAGGATATATTAAGACTATAAGGCTCCGTGTTCCTATGCCCTTGCGGCAATTAAGCACTTAAGGAAAGATCTATTCAAATACTTCAACTTTTAGTATACCCTTTTAAGCTGTTAGTCGACTTATAAGAAGTCCGTTGCCCCTTTAACTTTAGAAGACTTAATAGCTAATTATTCGATCTTACTACTAATTAAAATGCGAAGCAAAGGTAAACTAAAGATAGCTTATATTCGGAAGAGATATATAAAGAATAAGATAAAGAAGAAATGCGGGTTTTGTAAGGAGTTCGGGCATTATAGAAAGGGCTATCCTAATTAGCTAGTAAAAAATGGAAAAGCATAGCGAGCTTGTGAAAGAGCTAGCGATAATATTAATAAGGTTATAAAGGATATCTTTAATCTTGATTTTAGGAGCGATTTTAATCCCCGGAGCTTATCTCTTACGGACAATTCGTCGGCCTTATCTCTAAATAGTGACTCTGAATTAGAGGAGTACTCCTCTTCTAATAAACCTATTATTAAAGACCCTCCTCTTAATGCCAATAAAGCTACACTCGAACTATAAAATACACGGGCATTATATGCTGCAATAGCATAAAAGCAAGCTAAGATAAAAGAAAGGGAGAAGGTTTTAGCTATAAAGGAGAAGAGGGTAAATAATTAACTAAAGTTAAGGCTAAAGCAAAGAGCAAAACCTAAGGCACTAAAAACACGAGCACCTCTTAAGTTAAAAGCACCTTCTTAACGCCGTAATCCTACTCCCGAACTAGAAGAATAAGACAAATTAGAAAAACAAGTCAATTTACGAATATAGCAAGAGCAAGAACCGCGAATAGCTTTACTAGATCTATTCGGGCTAAATGATATAAGTATAGCAATTGTAGCAATACTAAGACGACGAGTACGACGCTTAGCAGATATTTTAACACTTATACCTCCTTCAAATCGACCAATTAAAGCTCGTAATACGAGATAGTCAATAGCATTATTACTACCTTTACTAAATACTCGAGCTACACGCAAGGAGAGGGCTAAAAAGCAGATAATTATACAAGATATGAGGGTTAATAGTAAGGATCCGGAATTATCGGGGATAAGTATAAGCAATAAGGAAAGCGATGGCGATTAGATAAATTAGCTATATAATATACATATTAATATTAGAGCTTACTAGATAAATTGTATTAGTAAACTAGGAAGTAGGGCATAGCAAAAGTGATAATAGATTATAAGGCATAAGCTTATCTATAAAAATAGACAAGATAACTAAGAAACACTATACAAAGCTGTCTATATTAGTAGCGAATTCAATAGTATTATACCGAGCTACATCTAGTAAGAAGTAAAAAATCGAGCTACATCTTGTTATTTTGAAATTCATCGAGCTACATCTAGTAAATAACCGTTTAAATATTATTAAAAGCATTATAGTCGAATTTTATAATTTAAAGATTATAGTTATCTTCCTCTTTTGCTAAGAACTTTTAATTAGGGTAATCTCGAAGCTATATGACAAAGATAGTAACAATATCCTTTTAAGTATAGCAAGCCTTATAAAGGCGGCCGGGAATTTAAAAGTATATATTAGTTTTGTTTATATACTAATATATAAAACGTAGTTTAAGTTAAAAATGTTAAGCTTACCTTCTTGTAACTTGTTTTACCCTTATTGCAACGCTTGTAATTCTTTTTAAGTAAAGTCAAATACTTGATTTTAGGATTAATAATTATATACTTAAAGTATTTGAGATAATAACCTAATTAAGGCTAAGAATCGGCAAAGTTGGCTTTGCGCTTTTTAAGGGGTACTATATTAGACTAGAAACCCGATATAAATATAGTAATATAAAGGTAAAAGTTTTAATAAATTAAATAATTATGCAAATAAGTTAAAAAGGGACAAGTTATTTAGTGTTATTTTTAGAAG
>Ga0302221_10000765_pt1 | contig 21917 bp, 2 predicted proteins | sample II_Palsa_E2_1_FD_193517 | JGI IMG/M metagenome (GOLD analysis project Ga0302221, IMG submission 193517) | Peat permafrost microbial communities from Stordalen Mire near Abisko, Sweden - II_Palsa_E2_1 | ecosystem: Environmental > Terrestrial > Soil > Palsa > Peat permafrost | place: Sweden... | reverse complement strand
CGTGTACTAAGTAATCAAGTGGACTTTAGTATATGTTAATCTAGTATATTCGTATAATATCTTATGCTATTTTTGCTAACATGTCCTTTAAGAACTGTGTAGCATTAAATGCTATAGCTTTATCGATAGCTTAAAGTACTAATTTGCCGTTTAAGTAAAGCACATTAATTATAATTGAATAGTTAAAATTGTAGTTGTCTTTGAGGGTAAACTTGAATTGGCCAAGTAATTTCTCATACAATTGACAACTCTTATAATACTTTATTAATTGTTCGATTGTGCATTAATTAATGTTTGCATATCCGGCTTGCTTTAGTACTTTTGCTAGTCTTTGTATAAATAAGTGTTTAAAACGGCGGTAGAGTTACTTTAGCTTTACTTTTATTAAGTGACTATATATTATAGCTTCTTCTTTATACAAAAGCATTTATAGATAGCCCCATTTCCGTACAATTAGCACAGTTTTCTTACTTTAAATTAGAATATTAGCCAAGTTATTTAACTTAACCCCCATTTTGTCTATATCTTAAATGCAATATAAGAATAGCGTATTTGCTAGTATAATGTGGAATATAATCGGTTTAAGTGGTATATTTATAGTAATTGTTCCTTGTGTAATTGCCGATCCTTTGCTGAATTAAATATAGTAATTTCTAGTATTTGTACAATTAATCTTAATTGTCGGGTCGAGCTTTTGTAGTGCTTAGACTTAAGGTTCTCTTGCAATTAATACGCTTAATGCGCCACTATCGGGCATAATTCCTTAGAATATACTTGAGGAATAACAATCCTTAAATGTAAAAACTAATATTTTTAGGGGCTAAGTAAAAATGTCTTTTATAGTAATTGCATGCATAAACGACTAGTTGTTTAAGGTTATTATTGCCTTTAGTTTATTAATCTTACTGAATTTGGTAAAAAACTACTTTATATTATATAGTGATTTGTGCATTTTTAGCAATGCAATTTACTATAAGTCGTGCAATTGCAGTAAATCGTCTAACTTGTTATTGCTATTGCTACTCTCGTTCGGGGTTCCCTCGAATTCTAGTATAAAACCTTGAAAATCCTCTTTTAATGCATTTGCAATAAACTGCTAATATGCCTTCTTTTTCTCCTTATCTGTATACTTTATAAACTAGCATCCTAGCCGCCCGCAAACAAAGCACTTCTTTGTATAATCTTCTGTGATTTTGTTGCAGTTTGCAAAACGACTTGCAAAACGCCTTAAAAAACGCCTTATAAAATAACCTTAAGGACGGCCCGCAAAACGGCCCCTTTTATTGCGCCCGCGACCCTTATACATTTAGTCGGTCTAATGCTAGGTAAGTTTGTACAGATTATTGTCCTCTTAGTAATATGCCGAATAATCCTTTAGCTCCTTCTCTTATATAAATTGCTTTATAGCTAAATGTAGTTTTGCGCATATACCCTCAAAAGTAAATGCCGGTTTAAACAATGCTAGTCAGCATTCTAAAATGCTACTATATGCATTAATCACTTAGTCTTATAAGTTGTACTCGTTTTAGTATTTTGCTAATAGTCCCCGCTAAGCTATATGTAAAGTGTTAAAGAGCACTTTTAAGCATTCGGGTTAAGTCTTTTTAAAGTGTTTTGTTATAATATAATAAAGTGTTATTCCTCTCTATTTTATAAGATACTTTTGCTACTTTTCCTTTATCTTAAAGTAAGTCCTAGTTATTTCTACTATAGTAATAAAATCGTATAATCGTTTAGATATTTTATTATAATAAAATGCGCTAGCTTGTCCTTTAAGCATAATAGAAAATGCTAAGTGGAATTAGTTATTTGCTAATCCGACTTTTATATAATAGTCGAAAAACACTTAAAGTTTAATATCTAAAATATTATACTCTTTACCCTTATATTTCTTATTATTACTTATATAAATTTTTATTATATTTGCAAGTAATTATAGCTAAGTTGTGTAAATCGGTGGATTGTGCAAGACAACTAGCTTTAATTATATAATAAGAGATAGTAATCCTCGTCCAAGTAAAAGGTGCAAATTGCTACTAAATTGTTTATATAGCTATACTAGTAAACGTGGTATTTTGTCCCGGGGTAGCTATCTTAGTAGTATATAACTTGGGGTTTACTTTAGCTAAAGTGGTTCCGTATAGCATACAATTGACTAGTCTTATTTAATGCTCCGTTTAATCGTTATATATAGCATTACTTGTAGTTTCTAATATACTAGATTTAACTTAAAGCTAAACTCCTAGTCCGATTCGAGCATTTCCTAGATTTCGTCCTCTATCCAAATATGCTATATTTCCTTTATAAGGATATTGTAAATTGTTTTAGCAAATAAAATCGATCCGACTTGCTTTTTAACCTATACTCCGTGTGCATATAAATACGTATAAAGTTCCTTAATAGCTAATCGACTAGTCCTCTCAAGCATCTTAAGCGTTTAGCCTTTTAAACTCTCCCGAACTTCCTCTTAGCAATTAAAGTCCGTGTATTTATAATATTTGTACTATAAGATCGTCAAAGCAATGTAATTATTTATGCATTCCGTTATATGGGTTTCCGGGTTATTTAAGTCGAAGTCTTTGCCCTAGTAGTCCCTATTTAGCTTATAGCTTTTTGTAGTAAGGAATAGGAATATATTATCGTTATATAATAAAATTGCCTTTATACGATAGTTTATATACTATAAGAATAGTAAGTTGCGTAGTAGACGCAGAAACAATGCAAAAATTAAGCTAACTCGGTATTATTACTTAATCCTTTCTTAAATCCTTAAAAGTCTTCTATACCTCTTAATTCTACTTAATTCAAAAAAAGAGCTATTAAGTTCCTTTAGCACAATTTTGTAAAGTAGCGCAAAATTAGTCCAAAAATCAAGCTAACTCGGTATTGCTACTTAATTCTCTTTTCGATTTATTATAACAAATACAAAATGTCTCTTCTAGTCTTTACCTAGCTACTCTATAGTCTATTTAACCGAATAAATTAACCACTAATTAGTATTAGTACAGCCAAGTAATCCGAATATGTAATATATAATAGTACCTTAAAAGTAATATATTAAATAAGTCTGTCATGTGTGTCCCTTGTTAAATAGGGACTGCTATATACATATAATAAGCGTAAGAAGTAAAACAGTACGCGCAAAGCAAGTGCCGATTCGTACAAGTTATGCATAACCCGAATAGGCCGAGTATAATTATACAAGTCGTGCATATCCCACTTATAGAAGGAAGTGGGATATACTAAATGCATCGGGCCCGCGCGTATAAAGGATCTAAACTAGGGCCCGAAAAGCAGGCCCGCCAGAACCCGAAAGTAGGATTTGGAATAGGGCCGGTAGTCAGGCTATACAGGAATAGAAGTAAACGCAATACTAGGGGTAAATGCAATATATGTTCCGACAGCTTCTTTTCCGGCCTCTTATTTGTATTTTATACTATTAAAGGGGTATTTCGTTTAACGTTTAATTGCTCGGTTATTTAGTTAATTGTTAATAGTAAAGTAGCTCGGCAGAGAGTAAGTATAAGGCGTTAAAAGCATCGGGGTCGGCTAAGTGCTATATATTATAGGATGTAAAGTTAATTATAAGCTTAGCGTATTACTTAAAGAAGCTTTTTTTATCGGCGAAGCGCATATCGGAGATTAAAAGGAGAAATGCTATTATTAAAAGGGATTATAAGAATAAAGAATGCTATATATTTTTTCGGTAAAGTCGATAATAAGGATTAATTGCAAGAGCATTACTATGCTTATACTATTATTAATAGAGGTGCGCAAATGACACGCGAACCGGGCTTATAATTATTATAAGTAATAAAAGTAAAGTAATTATATATAATTATTTGATTAAGAGGAAGGAAACTTGTAATAAGGAGGCTTTAATTTATAAAGGAGCTATTAAGTAAGCACGCTAAGCTTTTTAATTGCTATAAAATGCTTAATTTTGCAAGGTATAACTTTTATTAAGAAGTTATTAAGCAACTTAGCTAAACTTTAACAAATGCTAATAAATAATATACTAAAATTTATTATTAAAAGTCTTTAAGAAGTAAGAAGGATAATTTAAGAAGACACTTAAGAGGATAATTTAAAAAGAGGATAGCTTAAGAGGAGGATAGCTTAAAGGGCAGCTTAAAAGGAGGACAAATTAGGAGGAGGATAGCTTAAGAGGAAGATAGCTTAAGAGGAGGATAGTTTAAGAGGAGGATAGCTTAAGAGGAGGATAGCTTAAAAGGAGGGTAGCTTAAAAGGAAGATAGCTTAAAAGGAGGATAGCTTAAAAGGAGGATAACTTAAGAGGAGGATAGCTTAAGAGGAGGATAGCTTAAAAAGAGGGCAGCTTAAGAGGATAGTTTAAAGGATAATTTAAAGGACAATTTAAAAGACAATTTAAGAGGACAATTTAAGAGGATAATAACCTTTTAACGTAAATAGCTACTAGTAAATAATAGCTAGCGCGCTAAAGACAAAGTAATATTTCTTATTAAATATATTCTTTAATATTATTATAAATAAAGCCTTTACTATTTGCAAAGTAATAAGAATAACATTATTATAAAAAGCGTGTTTTAACTATTTTCGATTTAAAAAAAGAGAGGCCTTTAGTTAAACTAATGCTTAATCTTAGAATATTGCGCTAATATTAATATAATCTTCTTTATATACTTATAAACGTTTATATATATATGCCCTCTTTATATATAATACTTAAATTTTATCCTTTATTATATTATAATTTAAGTAGCTTAAACTTAATAGTTACTCCGAGTTTTAACCCTATTATCGACTTTTTTTAAAGTAACTTTATAAGAATATCTTATTATTATACTATTAAAGCAAGCAAATAACATTTTATATATTATATTATATTAAAGAGTTAAAGTTAATATAATTATAAGGGATATTATATAATTTACTATAAATGCAATTATTAATATAACCGGTCCCTTGCTTTTTAATTACTATAAATCTAATAGCAATTTAAACTTTATTAATACTTAAATGTAATTACTTGCTAGCGACAGATTATTTAAAGAACTTTAAGATGCTTACCCTAATAATAGTAGCGTAAAGTATATATACTTTATATTCCCTTATAATATAATAGACGTATAATATATTATTAATATTATAAGGCCGGATTTTCTTAATTATTAAAGATTTCGAATAAATATTAAGTTATCTTATATATACAAAAACGCTTTATAAACGGCTTTAAATCTCGAATGCGCATTAATCGCGTTTCTTTCTATTAATACTAGCGCGACTAGTATTTTAATAAATAAAGCTATAAGAATAGCTTTAATTATAGTCTATAACTTTATTAAAGACTTTAATGCTATTAAAGCGGACAAGACTAGTAATAAGGAGCAATTGCTGGCGCAAATTACATTTGTACTCTTAAAGAGAGAAGACAACGAAATAACGGCATATAAAAACTAATTTAAGTAAGTAAAGTTTAAAAAATTAGTAAAAGTTGCAACTAAGTTTGCAAATAGTAATATATTTGCTTTATTAGCTCTTACTTTGCTAGCTCTTGCTTTGCTAGCTCCCACCTTACTAGCTCCCGCCTTGCTAGCTCTCGCCTTGCTAGGTTTTGCTTTGCTAGCTCTTGCCTTGCTAGCTCTTGCCTTGCTAGCTCTTGCTTTGCTAGCTCTTGCCCTATTAGCTCTTGCTTTGCTAGCTTTTACTTTGCCTCTTAATATAGCTTAAGGAACTTGTAATACAAATAGAAGGGTAATATAATTTGGCCGCTTATATAATTATAAGCCTTTAATAGGGCAAAATCGTTATTATTATTATTAACCTTTTTCTCTTATTTATAGCAATAATATAAGGGTTTTATTATTGCGTCGAGGATTTAGCTTAAGTCTTTAAAGTAAAAGACATAGTTAAAAGGACAATTTAAAAGGATAGTTAAAAAGCTAGTTTAAATGCTTATAAGTTAAACTCCTTTTTTTTTTGCAATAATAGCAAGAATAAGATAAACTAATAATTATAATTAGCTATAATTTTATACTTGCGACAAGAAAATCCTATTATAAGCTAATATAATAAAGAAACCGCTAAGTCTATTAACTTTAGCTATATTATTTTAAAGACGCTTCCTTAAGTTATTTTTGCTAGTAAGACGTTTTCGAGGGCAGTTTTAATAGCAGCATTTTTGGGGTAATTTTAAAAGCTAGTTTAAGAGGCTAGTGTGGGTTTAAGAGGATAGTTTAAAGGATAGTTTAGGAGGACAATTTAAGAGGATAGTTTAGGAGGACAATTTAAGAGGACAGTTTAAGAGGACAATTTAAGTGGACAATTTAAGAGGATAGTTTAAGAGGACAGTTTAAGAGGATAGTTTAAAAGGATAGTTTCAGAAGTTAATTTAGGAAGACAATTTCGGAAGATAGTTTAAGAGGTTAGTTTCGGAGGATAGTTTAAGAGGTTAGTTTCGGAGGTTAGTTTAAGAGGTTAGTTTCGGAGGTTAGTTTCGGAGGTTAATTTTATTTAAAGGGTCTAATTTTGCTACTTATTATATAAATTATTATTAAAGTTAATAACTTGCATTAAACTTTGTCCTTATTTTGCTTATATTAAGGCTTTGCCTTTGCTTTTACTTTTGCTTTAAATATTAGCTAACGCTCGCGTCGTAGCTTTAGTAATATTAGCTTATAGCTTATTAATTGTGCAAATTTTATCTTTTATAGCATTATCCTTTGCAAGAAATACTTAAGAATATACTTTTATATTCTTGTTTCCTTGCTTATAATATCGAGTATATTTTTATATTATAGTAGTAGCTCGATAATCCGGTTTTAAAAACTTGACTAATATAGCTTTAGCTAAGGTTAAACTAGTCGCAAAAGCGTTACTTGTTATAATAATATATTAGGCAATCTTTTAATTTAAAGCTTCTTTGTTAATATTAAAATAAAACCTCGCAAGCTAAGTAATAATTGCTTTAATAGTTATTATTTTATTAATTTAAATAATATCTTCTTTCGAAATCTCGCAAATATATACTATTTACTAAAGAATATAATTAGCTTTATATATTAATATAGTTTTATAATACGTATACGATATAAAATATAAGTGCTAATAAAGAAGTATAAGGTCTAAATTTAATAAGCCTCTTTTCTTTTTGCATTAATAAAGTTGTATTACTTGTTTATCTTCTTGCTAATTGCTTTAAGCTTAGCAAATAAAGTAATAATTATATGAAGATTCTTAAAATAAAGATTTAAATCCGACTTAAAAACTTATTATTAGATGTTATTATTCTTCTTTAAGCAAATGTAGTCTATTTACTTTTACTTAGTTAATTTAAAGGGTCTATTATCTTTGTTTTTTAAGTTTATTAAAGCCGGAAACGAGGCGCAAAGTCGGGCTTAGTAATATATATTAAAGAAATCTTTTTTAAGACTTTAGTAGTTATTTATATTTTTACAATAGTCTTTGCTTTATTGTTCTCTTTTCTTCTTCTTTTTAGTATTTAGTAATTCCTTCTTAGTAATATATAGCTACTTATAACAATTATTTTACTCTTTCTTATTATTATAAAAGATTTTATTATAAATAAATTAAGGTACTTTAATTAAAAGAAAGCTTAAGAAGTTACTTGTAATAATAAATCGAATAAAGAGTTTCTTTATAAGTAATTAAAAGTTTTAGACGATCCGGTTTACAAGTTTTGGATTTAAAGTCTTAATATAATATTTTTTTTACTATTTACTTATCTTAATTGCTTTAAGACTTATTTAATTGCGCAAAATCTTATTTTTAGCTTATTTTAGCCGGACTATTGCTTTAATATAGTAAGTAATATCTTTAAGCCCGGACTATAATAAAGTTTTACTTATAAGAATAATAAAAACCTTATAATATATGCGGGGTAAACTTAGTTTTCGAAGCAAATTATAGCTTTAGCGTCTTTATAAGATTTCGAGGGCTTTAATTGTTATTAATCCGGAATTCTTTTTAATATAAAATTTATCTCGGAAAAGGGTAAATACAATTATAGTTTAATAAAGGTATAAATTATAAGTAGCTAATTTCGGCTTTATTATATATTACTTACCCTTTATATTCTTCTTTTTTCCCCTTTTAGCTAAATTTATTAAAACTTTTTCTTTTTAAAAATATTAAAAAACTTAGTTTAAAAAGAATTAAATGTTAAGACTATAAAGACTTTGCTATTTTTAAGTTATAATATAAATTCCGAGGGCATTAAGTTTTTATTATTATTTTTAAACTCTTTTTCCTCGCTAATTAAAAGTCTTTTCACTTTTATAAAAAGAATTTGCTAATTATATGCTTTAATTACAATTAGTATATTTTTGACGCTAGTAAAGAAATAAGCTTAACTTTTATATATTTAAATGTCGAGAAGGCCGAGAAAAATTAAAGCAATATTAACTTTAAGCCTCTTTTTAATAAAATGAGTAAAATTTAAAGGGGTATATAAGCAATTAAATCCGAAGCGCTTAATAAATTCTTTATTATAAGTATAAGATATAATTTCCTTATTTGTAAGAGGATTATTTAAATAATAATATCTTTTAAGGGAGGCTTTAATTTAGACTTATATATAATTAATATAATGCTAAATATAAGTAATAGCGTATATTATAGTAGTCTTGCTAATACTTATAATATAGCTAAAAAAAGAGATCAAGCAAAGGTATTAAACATTTAAAAGCTATATTAAACCTTATATGCTTATATAAGTAAGAGTCGTCTTCTAAAAAATCTTACTTTAATAATATAGTCCGGTATTGTCTTAAGTTTAAAATTGTAATAGAATAGTCGACAAACTTAAAGCTATATATGCAAGTCGAAATATATGCAAGTAATATTATTTAATCCTTATTACATTTTAAGCTTACCTTATTAGTATAAAAATTAATATTAAAGAAAGAGAAGTAAATACTTGTCTTTATTTATATTGCGAAAATACTTATTATACTCTTTTATATGCAAGTTATAATTTTATTTTAACTTGTCCTTTTCTCTTTTTAGTAAGCTTGTAATCTCTTCCTTATTAGCTCTTTAAAACAATTAACTAATATCGTATATAATTCCTTTAAAGCGCTTATTAATTATAATAGCAAGTTTTTCGGTAATAAGTGCTATAAGTTTCTTAGCGATAAGGATTACAGGTTTTTCGATAATAAGGATTATAGCTTTCTCGGCAACAAGGATTATAAGTTTCTCGGTAATAAGGACTTGTAATATTTTTAAGGCCTAATAATTATAATAAAAGACAAGCTCCTTAAATATAAGTCTTTAGAGGTAAAGCGTTAATATGCTTAGCCCTTAAAAGGTATTAAAAGTATTAAATATTACACTTATAATATTTGCAAATGTATATGCAAATAATATAATAAAATACTCTTTAAAAAGTCCCTTTATTAGCGATTCGACTTTAAATTTAAGTTTATAGTCTATTAAAGTAAAAGCAAAGCCAAAAGTCTTTTTTATAAGCGCGCGACACTTATTTTAAAAGAAATAGCTAGCGCAAAGCTTTTTAGTTAATAGTAAGCAAAACTGCTCGTTTATTAATAAAGTAATCGAGATAAGGTGACTTTGTAATAGCAGATTTAAAAGACTTTAATATGCTTTATTATAAAGCTTAATATTAAATATAAAGCAATTTAAAGGTAAAAGAGGAGGCTTAGCTACTTGTTGTAGACGTAATAATATAGTAAATCGGGCTTTTTAAGTAAAAGGAGCAATATTTGTAAAATTATTAAGCGTGTTTTTAAAGAGCTTAAAAGTATAAGATTAAATAATTTACTTAATATATTAATATTTAGCAACTCTTATGCTACTTTTATAAATAAACTAAAGGGCTTAGCTATTATAGTTATAATTTTGAAAGTAGCAACTAAAAGGAGAGCTTTAAAAGTAAAGCGCAATAAATAATAGCAAGTAGCGTTTTATAAGCTAAATATATATATATTAAAGTTAAAGTTAATATTAATATTAAAATATAAAAATTGAAGAAGCGCTATAATATTATTAGTAAGGCATAAGGCAAGAAGCGCTAATATGTAATATAATAAGGAGGGCGTTTTGCGAGGGACAATTTTGTAAAGGATAGTTTATAAAGGACAATTTTGTAGAGGGCAATTTTGTAAAGGGCAATTTCATAAAGGACAAATTACAAAAGGATAATTTGCTTTATACTAAGCTATTTTAAGAAGGTCTAGCTTAGCCGAGCCTTGTCGGCCTTAGCTTACTTCCGAGAATACAATTATTTAAATTGCGATTTAATAATTCTTTAACTTTTAGCTTCTTTTAAAGATTAATATTATTATTAAACCTTCTTAGTTTATTGCGCTTATACTTGTCTTAAATTCTTTATATAAAATATCCTTTTATGCAATTGCGTTAGCTTTAGATTTATTTGCTCTTTTATCACTTCATAAATTATAATAGCAAGACTCCGATTCTCGACTTTAATTCTCGACTTCGATTTATTATATATCCCTTTAGCCCTCGCATTTTTAAAGACATTTGTTATCTTTAGTATTAAAGATATTCGATTTACTTTTATTTAAAAGCCTTTTTGTTTTTTACTTTTTGCGCGCTTTTTAAATAGCTACTAATATAAATTTTATAAATCTTTATTAGAAACCGGGCAAAATTAATAAGCTATTAGCTAAGGATTTAGTTTAGCTAGCATATTAAGATTTATAGCCGACCGAATATAATAAAAGTGTAGCTAAATTATAGCTCTTTACTTTGTAAAATAATAACTTTATAACGTTTATTAGTATTATTATATAAAAATTAGCTTTATAGCTAAATTTAAAATTATATATTAAAATTATTACCGACTATATAAGCGCGATTATTACATCTTTATTATAAAGGGTATATAAGGAAAAATAAAGTAAAAGGGATTTAAGTTAATATGCTAAAGATAATATATTATATAATATTAGACAAAGGATAGCTAATTTGCTAATAAAATCTTTAATAGTTGCTTAAAAGGATAATGCATAATCTTAAATATAGCAAGCATATATTACTATAATTAGACGATTCTTAGCATTATAAAAGAAGAAAGCTCGGCGTAATAACGCTAAATAGTCTAATTAAAATGTTAATAAAGATAATACTAAGTTTATAGCTTCGACTTTTATAATAATAGCCAAGTTTATAGCTTCGACTTCGACTTTAACTTTTATAATAGCTACTTTAAAACTATCTTTAAAAGCAACTCCAAATATTAAAACGCTAAATAATATTAAGGCAATTTTAAAGAAGTAGCAAGTAATAACTTATATAAAGAAGACTATTTCTTTTGCGGCTAATTAAGACTTATATTATCCTTCTTCTTAGTTAAAGGGAGAGTGTTACTTTATTTACTAAACGATTATTGTCTAGCTTAATCTTTTTTATGCGGAGGCTTACAAGGCACTATTTTATATTCTTGTAAGGATTATAGCTATTATAGATTAAGATGCGCAAGTTATAAGTTATAAGGATATATAATATAAGCACTTAAGCTAAAACCGATTTAATATAATTTTAAAAGCAATGCATTTAGCGTATAGCAACCCGCTATTAATAGGCCTTTATTATAATGTGCTATATAGAGCTAGAAGAGAAGATATCTTAATTTTTAACAAGGATAACTTTAAGTGTGCTATTAGGATACTAAACTTATTTGCAAGAATTAAAGGAGGAGATAAGTTATTTATGACCTTTTAGCAAAGGTATAAATACTAAAATAGCGTAAGAATATAAAAAATAAACTAGTATCTTAAACTAGCCTTTTAAACTAGCCTCTTAAACTATCCTCTTAAACTATCCTCTTAAATTGTCCTCTTAAATTATCCTTTTAAATTATCCTCTTAAACTATCCTCTTAAACTATCCTCTTAAATTGTCCTCTTAAATTATCCTTTTAAATTATCCTCTTAAACTATCCTCTTAAACTGTCCTCGAAACTGGCCTCCGAAACTGTTTTCTTAAACTAGCCTTTTAAACTATCTTCCTAAATTGTCTTCTTAAATTGTCCTCTTAAACTATCCTCTTAAACTATCCTCGAAATTGGCCTCCGAAATTGTCCTCTTAAACTATCCTCTTAAACTATCCTCTTAAACTATCCTCTTAAACTATCCTCGAAATTGGCCTCCGAAATTGTCCTCTTAAACTAGCCTCTTAAATTGTCCTTTAAATTAACTTCTTAAACTAGCCTCTAAAACAACTTTAAAAATGCTATTATTAAAATTGCTCTTAAAAATGTCATATTAGCAAAAATAACTTAAAGAAGCATCCTCGAAATAATATAATTAAAGTTAATAGACTTAATAGTTTCTTTGTTATATTAACTTGCAATAAGATTTTCTTATTATAAGTATAAAATTATAATTAATTATAATTATTAGCTTATCTTATTTTTGCTACTATTTGCAAAAAAAGGAGTTTAACTTATAAGTATCTTATTTTGCTTGCTAAAGAATTAGCTAACACTTCTTAATTATAATAATACTTTCTTAATAACTCTTTTAAAATAGTTTATTCGCTACTACTTTATTATCTCTTAATATAATAAATAATTCTCGCTTTATTATAATATCTTCCTAATTAATTTCGTATATTATTATCCCTTTAATAGCAATAACCGGAGGGAGATAAACTGTAAAAGGATAGCGCAAATAAGTACTTATAACTTTATATTAATATAAAGGGTACTTGCTATAAGAGACTAGATATAATATTTGTATAAGGTTTAATTGCTATATTTTAGACTTTAACCTTATATTACTATTATCGAGAGACGAATTAAAGTATATACTTGTTAGCTATATTATTATTCCCCTTCTTTATTACAATTTTGCGCAATTAACTTTAATATTATAAATTATCTCGGGCTTATTAAGACGTAAGCTTATCTTTTTGTTAAGTAAAGGCTAAAGTTTAGCTACTTGCCCGAAGTAGCTCTTTATATTAAGCTATACTTTAATTAAGTTTATTATAAAGTCTTTATAATTAAGCTTTAAAAGATTTAGGCTCTTTAATATAATTTATTTGTAAACTGTTTTTAGGGTAATTTAGCTATTATTACCGCTTAAGTAAAGACTTTTAATACTTTAAGTATAATTTGCTTTATTTTTATTATTAAAACTTATAAATATTTAAACACTATTAGCGCCTTTATTTTTATAAATTAACTTGCGGATATTATTATTAATATAAGTAAATTTAAAATTGTCTTTAGCCTAGTAATTCCTGGTATAATATAGCAAGTTAATTTACCCTTTAAGTATAAAAGAGTTTAAGCGAGATAAGTAATATAAGACATTAAAGCGTAAGTCTTAAGTTATAAGCTACTATAATAGCAAGAAGAATATGTTTTTACCTTAGCTTATAACCCTCTTTTTATCGACCTCTTCTTATAAATAGTATAAAAATATATTAAACTTTATATAAAGAATATTTATAAGTTTTTAATTGTCTCGGAACTTAGCAAAGAAATTGTATAAGTTAATTATATTTTGCAAGTTATATTTATCTTATAAGCTAGTAATCCCGGCAATACTATCGAAAAGTACCTTCTATTATATGCTTAAAAGGATTTGCAGCTATTAAAGTAATTAGCTAAAATACTTGTTAAAGCTAAGTAAATGCTTTAAATATATAAAGTTAACTTCTTTTTTAAATATATATAAGTATTACTATTAAAAGTCGGCTAAACTGCTAATATACTAGTATATTAAGCAAGTAAAGATTAAGTTAATTACTTTATTATAGTTTTCCTTTAGCTTAATTGTTTAAAGTTAAGCTGCCCGTTTAGTAAATAGCTTATTATAAGTAAAACAAATAATGCTATAAAACTAGGCTTAATCTAGTAAGACTATTATATTAGTGCTAATAATAATATCTAAAAACAAGTAAGAATTTAAGTTTTTCTTATTATATTCTTTTTAGTAAAGGTTTATAACCTAAAATATTAATAATATAAATAGCTTATATACTTAGCACTTAAGCGACTAGCCTAGCTAATCTAGTATATTAACTAAGTTTTTCGTAGTAATAACAATCCTGTCTTTTATTATTTTATTTGTATTTATAAGCTAGTCGATTGTTAATTGCTAATTTTCTAAGCTTTAAGCAAATATATCTAAGAAAATATATAAAGTGCAAGTAATAACTAAGCTTTTTGCTAATAAAAGTCGATTTAATATATTATCTTTGCTTAATATGCTTTTGTCGGCGGATTTAATATTAATATATTAGCTATTTATAATATCTTCTTAGTTACTTGAATCTTAGCTACTATCTTCGGATAATATAAAGCTAAGACTCTTAGCAGCAAATTAACTCTCTTTTATATTATAGCTATATTTGGTAAAGCTATATTTAAGGGCAATCTTTCTTTATTTTATCTTTACTTTATTACTAATATCTCTTATTTATATATTTATATTTATAATAAAAGAGGCCTCTTTTTAATTGTAATAAAAGCTTATAAGATTAGATAATAGACTATTATTACTTGCTATCTTAGCTTTTTTTAATAAGATGCTACTAGCGCTATAAGATAAAAAAAAGTACCTTATATTATTAAAGCTATTTGATATACTTTTATTTAAAGAAATATACCTTAATTTATAGCTTCCCTTATACGCTTTGCTTTAAAGATATTAATTACGCATATAATATCCGAGTATAACACTTCGGGCGTTATCCGAAAACCCTTCTTTTTACGTCTTTATTTATCTTTTATTATAGCTTTATACTCTTTTAAATTCTTACTTAATAGTATATTAAGATATAATTCTACAACGACGTTAGTTAACTTAACTAAGCTATAAAGTACTTGTTTACTAATAAAGGCGTCAAGGTCTTTAGGGTTTTTAGAGATATAAATACCCTTACCGCTTAAAAACTCCTTTATATCCTAATCTCTTACCCCTTAATTGCGTATAAGGGAGCTTAAGCTATTAATTAAGCCTTACGCTTAAAATAGTTTACTTTAAAAGGCTATATAAGCGATATTATAATAGGTGGCTAACGAAAGTAGTTTCTTAGTAAACCGAGCTAACTTAAATATGCTAGCTTATATAGTTTTGTTCGATTTATTATATTTTTGCCTTAAAAATATAATAATTGCATGCTATATAACTAAGAGCTTTTAAAGCTAGCCTTTAAATGTCTTATAAGCGCTCTTTATACTATATTATATATTTGCTATAAAAGCTTATTACTACTTAGTTTTAAGGCCTCTTATATAAGCATATAATTGTTTTAAGATAGCCTTTATAATCAATTCTTTACTAAGGGTTAAATTAATAAACTTAAGTATATTAAACCCCAAAGTTGCCCTTTTATTTAATGCTTTAGTAGGGGGGTCGTATTATAAACTAACAATTACAAGTTGTAAATCGTTTATATAAGATAAAGAAGAGCTGCTTAGCCTTATATTTAAGATTAAAGAGTATGCTATATTAAGATTATACTAATTTAAAATTAAAAATAAAATTTAAAGTATTAACTTATAATTTATATTTAATAAATTATTTAAGCTTTTAAAATACTAAAAAACGTTAAGAGTAATAAAGATGCTTTAAGCGATAAAGACTATAAAAACGACAGATCCGGCGGAATATATTATTTAATAAAGCATTTAAGCTTTCGGGATATTAAAAAACGTTAAAAGTAATAAAGACGCTATAGGCAATAAAGATTATAAAAACGATAGATTTAGTAAAATAACAAAGAAAAAAAGAAATTTTATTAATAATTATACTAAAACAAAGAAAGGCTTTAATAATGCTATAGCACTTAGCTACTAAGCTACTTGCTATTAGCTAAATTATCCTAAGAAATGTCCTTAAGATTGTCGGAACATATATTGCATTTACCCCCAGTATTGCGTTTACTTCTATTCCTATATAGCCTAATTACCGGCCCTATTCTAAATCTTACTTTCGGGTTCTAGCGGGCTTGCTTTTCGGGCCCTAGTTTAAATCCTTTTATACGCGCGGGCCCGATGCATTTAATATATCCCACTTCCTTTTATAAGTAGGATATATACGACTTGTATAGTTATACTTGGCCCGTTTAGGTTATATATAACTTATATAAATCGGCACTTGCTTTGCGTGTACTATTTTACTTCTTACGCTTATTATATATATATAATAGTCCTTATTTAATAAGGGACATATATAATAAACTTATTTAATATATTACTTTTAAGGTATTATTATATATCACATATTCGGATTACTTGGCTATACTAACACTAATTAGTAGTTAATTTATTCGGTTAAATAGACTATAAAGTAGCTAAGTAAAGACTAGAAGAGATATTTTATATTTGTTGTAATAAATTAAAAAGAGAATTAAGTAATAATACCAAGTTAGCTTAATTTTTGGACTAATTTTGCGCTACTTTACAAAATTGTGCTAAAGGAACTTAATAGCTCTTCTTTTAAATCAAGTAAAATTAAGAGGTACAAAAGACTTTTAAGGATTTAAGAAAAGATTAAGTAATAATACCGAGTTAGCTTAATTTTTGCATTATTTTTGCGTTTACTATGCAACTTACTATTCTTATAATATATAAACTATTATACAAAGGCAATTTTACTATATAACGACAATATATTCCTATTCTTTATTATAAAAAGCTACAAGCTAGATAAGGACTATTAAAGCAAGGATTTCGACTTAAACGACCCGGAAACTTGTATAATAAAATGCATAAATAACTATATTGCTTTAACGATCTTATAATGCAAATATTACAAATATATAAACTTTAACTGCTAAGAGGAAGTTTGGGAGAGTTTAAAAGGCTAAACGCTTAAGATGCTTAAAAGGACTAGTCGATTAGCTATTAAAAAACTTTATATATATTTATATATATATAAAGTATAAATTAAAAAGCAAGTCGGATCGATTTTATTTGCTAAAACAATTTACAATATCCTTATAAAGGAAACATAGCACATTTAAATAAAGGACAAAATCTAAGAAATGCTTGAATTAGACTAAGAGTTTAGCTTTAAGTTAAATCTAGCATACTAAAAACCGCAAGTAATGCTATATATAACAATCGAATAAAGCATTAAACAAGACTAGTCAATTATACGCTATATAAAACCACTTTAGCTAAAGCAAACCCTAAATTATATACTATTAAGATAGCTACCCTAAGACAAAATATTACATTTACTAGTATAGCTATATAAATAATTTAGTAGCAATTTGCACCCTTTACTTAAATAAGGATTACTATCTCTTATTATATAACTAAAGCTAATTATCTCGCATAATTTACCGATTTACACAACTTAGCTACAATTACTTGCAAATATAATAAAAATTTATACAAGTAACGACAAGAAATATAAGAGTAAAGAGTATAATATTTTAAATATTAAACTTTAAGTGTTTTTCGACTATTATATAAAAGTCGGATTAGCAAATAACTAATTTTACTTAGCATTTTTTATTATACTTAAAGGATAAGCTAGCGCATTTTATTATAATAAAATATTTAAATAATTATACAATTTTATTATTATAGTAAAAATGACTAAGACTTACTTTAAAACAAAGGAAAGGCGGCAAAAGTATCTTATAAAATAAAGAGGAATAACACTTTATTATATTATAATAAAACACTTTAAAAAGACTTAACTTAAATGCTTAAAAGTGCTCTTTAATACCTTATATATAGCTTAGCAAGGACTATTAATAAAATACTAAAACAAGTATAACTTATAAGACTAAGTAATTAATGTATGCAATAGCATTCTAAAATGCCGACTAATATTATTTAAACCGGCATTTACCTTTAAAGGTATATGCGCAAAACTACATTTAGCTATAAGGCAATTTGTATAAGAGAAAGAGCTAAAGGATTATTTAGCATATTATTAAGAGGACAATAATTTATATAAACTTACTTAGCACTAGACTAACCGAACGTATAAGGGTTGCAAGCGCAATAGAAGGGGCCGTTTTGCAAGCTATCCTCGAGGTTATTTTATAAGGCGTTTTTTAGGGCGTTTTGCAAGTCGTTTTACAAGTCGTTTTACAAATTATAACAAAATTATAGAAGATTGTACAAAGAAGTGCTTTGTTTGCAAGCGACTAAGATACTAGTTTACAAAGTATACAAATAAGGAGAAAAAAAAGGCATATTAGCAATTTGTTGCAAATGCATTAAAAGAGGATTTTTAAGGTTTTATACTAAAATTCGAGGGAACCCCGAATAAGAGTAGCAATAGCAATAACAAGTTAAACGATTTACTGCAATTGCATAACTTATAATAAATTGTATTGCTAAAAATGCACAAATTACTATATAATATAAAGCAATTCTTTACCGAATTTAGTAAAATTAATAGACTAAAAGCAATAATAATCTTAAATAACTAGTCGTTTATGCATGCAATTACTATAAAAGACATTTTCACCTAGCTTTTAAAAATATTAGTTTTTACATTTAAAGATTGTTATTCCTTAAGTATATTTTAAAGAATTATGCCTAATAATAGCATATTAAGTGTATTAACTATAAAAAAACCTTAAGTTTAAGCACTATAAAAGCTTAACCCGACAATTAAAATTAATTATACAAATATTAGAAATTATTATATTCGATTTAGCAAAGGATTAGCGATTGCACAAGGAACAATTATTATAAATACACTACTTAAACCGATTATATTTTATATTATACCGGCAAATACGCTATTCTTATATTGCATTTAAGATATAAACAAAATAAAGGTTAAGTTAAATAACTTAGCTAATATTTTAATTTAAAGCAAAAAGATTATACTAATTATACAAAAATGGAGCTATTTATAAATGCTTTTATATAAAGAAAAAGCTATAGCATATAATTACTTAACAAAAATAAAGCTAAAGTAACTTTATTACTATTTTAGACACTTATTTATACGAAGACTAGCAAAAGTATTAAAGTAAGCCGGATACGCAAATATTAATTAACGCATAATCGAACGATTAACAAAGTATTATAAAAGTTATTAATTGCATGTGAAATTACTTAGCCGATTTAAGTTTACCCTTAAAGACAACTACAATTTTAACTATTTAGTTATAATTAATATGCTTTACTTAAACGGTAAACTAGTATTTTAAGCTATTAATAAAGCTATAGCATTTAATGCTATATAGTTCTTAAAGGACATGTTAGCAAAAATAGTATAAGATACTATATAAGTATACTAAATTAACATATATTAGGGTTTACTTGATTACTTAATATATAATGCTAGAAAGAATTTCTTATCGATAAAATTCCGGTAACATGCAAAATTACTAGCTATTAAAGTAAAGGAAGTACTAGTTAAAGCCTATAATAGTATTAGCAAAGTCAAATAATATTATATATTATTAAAGCGTTTATATAAAATCTTATAAGACAAATTATAAGATAAAAAGCTTAATAAGGAAGTAATTTTGCAAATAGCAATAAAGGCTATAAACAATATTATAAGACCGGATAAGCTTATACTTACGCTCCTTATTTTTAAGTTATATCTTAAAATTATAAACTAAGACCCCCCGGCATTGACTATTACTAGGAGAGCAAAGGCTATTTATATAACAATAAAAGAAGTATAACGATTTTACGCAAAACGCTAAGTCTAAAAAGCACTTGCTACTAAAAATGGACTAATTACAAATAAAATGCATAATTTACTACTTTAATCGGATATACAAGTATAACGCGAGAATAAGGGATAAAAGGGCTTATATAAACTAATTATAATAGACAGCGAAACTTATATAATTTAAATGCTATATAAACTAACTAATTTTCGGTTTATAATTATAAAGCTATTTTATACAAATTTGCAAATTAATTTAATTAATGCAAAAACACACTAAGCAATTTTAACTTATAATTTAATAAACCCGGCAAGGGTTATTAATAAAGCAAAGGAATTAGCGACTAGCATTCGAGCTATAAGACTAATTGTCAAAATTCCTTTTTACTAGCATAAAGAAAACTTAAAAGTTTTTAATATTAAAAAAGAGGAGGCTAACTTGCAACTTTTACTTTAGCTAAAGAAGTAAGGGGTAATTATTACACTAAGACTACTATTTTAAGCTTTATAAAAGCAAGAAATCGAGGCCTTAATTGTAAGAGATATTTTTAAGTTTATCTTATATAATCTTAAGGTTTATAAAAGCAAAATTTTCAATTTTAAACTAGTAAATGAAGTTAAGAGCAAGTCGATTAACTTATTATATAAGAAATTACAATTAGTAATTTAAGTATATAACAATAAAGGGAAAGAAGTAATTTTAATATAATTACTTATAATTTAGCGGGCAAGCTAAAGGCTAATTATAGCACTTGCACTATTACTTGCAAAAATAGATATTAACTTATTCCTTTAAGACATTATATAAGCATATATTTAATTTATAACATTCTTAAATCGACAAATCCTAGCACATTTACTTAAAAAACTTAAAGCTTAATTCTTACTTAAAACAATTATAGTTATATAAAAACTATTATATAATATATTAGAAGCTAAAACTTATTAGTAAGCTATATATTATAAATATTACTAAGAAAGGCTACATATAACGACTTTATTATATAATCCTTGCCTTTTAATAATAATAGCATATGCGTTCAAATTAGTTAAAATGCAAATAAATAATACTTTAATCTTAAAAGATAGCAAATTTAAGGCTTTAAAGCACAAGGAACTTGTAAAAGCAAATATTATTATAAAACTTATAAAGTAATTATCACTTGATATGCTATTAATTTTTAATAGGTATATCCTTTAACAAGAAGGGGATTCGATCTTACTAGTATAAAAAGGCTAAAGCAAGAAAATCGAGCTAATCGACGCAAAATCACTTGCCCGGAATAACTAATATAAAGAGCAATAAGCCTATAAAGCATATATTGCAACAATTTGCTAACTAGAGGCTATTTTTAACTTGTCAATTGCAGCTTAGTACTAAAAACCAACTAAAAAAGATATAGCAATGCTAAATAAACAACTATAATAGCAACTAGATAACTTAAAATAAGGAATTAAATATATAAATTTAGATTTAAAGCATATAAAGCTATTTGTATTTGTCGACGGATTATTTATAAATAATAAAGATTTAAGCTCTTAAATTAAATATAAAATTATCCTTGCAAACGAAACTATAAGCACAATATTAGACTTATTTAAGCTATAAGGCAACCTAGTGCATTATAGCAATATAAAGAGCAAACGGGTTACTAGAAGTGTCCTTGTATTAAAGGTATATAAAATAGTAAGAGGTGTTAATATAGCTATTGCTATTAATACTACTATTAAAATAGTCACTAATTAACTAAGACTACCTCTAACCCCGATTATTATTTGCACTAATTCTTATTTATTATACAAATGCTTTATTAAGCTTAAAACTACTAAAGAGAAGAGGCTAATAATCGATATTATAGCCATCCGACAATTGTATAAACGAAGGGAACTTATAAAGATATAATAGATTAACGGCTAAGACAACCTAGCAAATGCTATAACTAAGGAGACTCCGAATAAGGCTTTAAAGAGGTTTATCGATACGAATTAATTAGATATACAAGTTAAAGGATAAGTAAAGAGAGCAGATAGCGCAAGCGCAATTAAGGGGCTTTTAAGCTAAGGCACGTAACGCGGTTAATACCTTAAGTTTAAGGCTGCTCGGAGAGAAAAAAAAAAAAAATTAGCGAGTTGCCCCTCCGAGGGTAGCCTAAGGATTAAGGCTGCTCCGGGAGGGGGAATTCCCCCTCTAAGGGCAGCTTAAAAAACAAGGCAGCAATAGCACGTGACAGAGGAATTTTTAAGTTCCCCGGTCACGTGAGGACTAAGGCACATTGCAGCTCTTTCGGGTTTTTCTTGTTTTTAATCTATTT
>Ga0302221_10000758_pt1 | contig 22054 bp, 5 predicted proteins | sample II_Palsa_E2_1_FD_193517 | JGI IMG/M metagenome (GOLD analysis project Ga0302221, IMG submission 193517) | Peat permafrost microbial communities from Stordalen Mire near Abisko, Sweden - II_Palsa_E2_1 | ecosystem: Environmental > Terrestrial > Soil > Palsa > Peat permafrost | place: Sweden... | reverse complement strand
TCGGATCTTGCTCTTTAAATAGAAGTAGCTTATTATTTAAATTATTATATTTCGGATCTTAGTTTTGCAACTATTCTTTATTAGCAAGGACAAATTCTAAAAGCAAAATACAAGGAAATATATTATCTTCTCGACTAGACATTTAACTAATATATTAATAACTTTTAGCACTATTATTAAATTTAAAGAAACTTTAAATAAGTAATTTAATTAAAATTACTAAGAATTAGATTTTAGAGTTATTAGTAATTTAAGGTATAAAGCTAAAATGTTATTTTACTTAATATTGCCCTTGCTTGTTAAGCTTATAAAAGAAACGGGAGTTTAAAAAGGGGCATATAAAATTAAAGCAAATAATATATATAATAGTTTACAATTTTTGCAAATAATATTTTAATAAAAAAAACGACTCTATTTACGCTATCTTTAAATAATATCGCTTAAGCGGCAAGAAGACTTTAAAAGACTATACTAGCAAGTTTACAAATAATAGTATTACAAAGTAGTAAATTAGCCTTTATTTAATCTTATTAAGTAAAAACTTGCTAAGCTTATACTTAAATGCTTAATATATATGTAAGGTTTAAGTATACCCCGAGTTAAAGAAGTTGCCTTTTAAAGAAAGATCTCGATACTAGTAAAAGGTTTTTAACTTAAAAGTCTTAATTGCAAACTGGCAAACTTATGCCGCTTATATCCGAATAGCTTATACCTTACTTATAAGGGTAAAATTGGGTAATTAATAAAGCTATAAATAAACCGGCTTACTTTTATTACAAAAATTAAATTATATATTAGCATAGCGTTTAAACTTATAAGTAGTATAAGTAATTTGCACTTTACGTTTTTAAGTTGCCTTTTATAAAAAGATTATAGCGCTAATAAGAGGTTTCTTATTTAAGCAATTATAAACTTTAATTATAAACTTAGCAAATTGCACTTTAAGGAAGTTCGAGGCAGCCGAGAGTAGCTATATCTTATCGCTTTATAGCGCTAGGATATTTTTAGCATTCTTGTTAATAATTTTATAAGTAACGTATTATATATAGCTAGCTTAAACGCTATAATTGCAATTCGATGCTTATAGCCTTTAAGATTTATATTAATTGTAGTTTATAATATTCTTTTTATTAAGTCTTATATAAAAACTTTAAATTAATATTAAATAAAACCTATTACTTAGCTATAAGTTTTTAACTTAGCAATTCCTTAAGCATTCTTAGTAATATAAATACTAATAAGCTCTTGCAATTAAATAAAGTTTAATTACTTTTTGCTAAGCAGAAAATATTTAAGAATGTTATTGCTATTATTAACGAGAAATAACTCGTTACTAATAACGACTTTAAGATTAATAATAAAGATTTAAAGTTTATAAAGAAAGATAATAAAGCTAATAATAAGAAGATTAAAGAGTCCGAGATTGCTTGCGATAATAAGTTAAATTAAGAGGACAAGGACGCTATCGAGGATGCTATTAAAGATAACATTAAAGACGCTATTAATAAGCTTTTTTTTATATATCAATTTAAGACTAAACTTTAAAATTAGCAAATCTCTTATTATTATAATGCTCCGAAATCCCGGGGCAAATATATTAGATATTATAGCTATAATAGCAATAATAAAGTCGAGATTAATACTTAGCTTGTAACGATCTAAGAGCAAGGACTATTATATAACGAAATAGCCCCTTCCGAAAGATATTAAGCTTATTTTAAATATTTCTCGATTTATAGCTAAGCCGATTTTGCAATTAATAATTGCAAACGCAATTTAAAGTCGCTAAAAGAAGCAAGAACATGCTCTTAATAATGTCGATATTGCAACCCTTAAATAGTATCTTAAGAAGATATATAAGGATAAGCAATATAAAAGCTTTAATAAGCTAAGGATAAAAGGGTATTATAATTATTATATTTTAAGTTAGTAAATTTATACATTTATAGGCCGTTAAGGTCCTTATTTTAGCTAATTTCGGGCTTATGCTTGCTAAAGGCTAGCTAATGTTGCAAAAATTTATATATGAAAATAATATAAGATTATTAATACTTAAAGTTAAAAGAAGTAAACTTTACTTATTTAATAAGTAATATTATATTTAGCATATTAGTATAAGCTTAATAGGAATATTAGCTATAAGTTTGCTATATACTAAATTGCTTCTTTGTTATTGCTATAAAAAGTTATAAATTACTAAACTCCTCTTTAAAAGTAATAGCGACAAAATAGTAAAAATAGCTTATATAAAGCTATTATGTCACTTGTAAGCTATCTTAGCTTATACTTTGCTCCCTTATAGTCTTTTATTTATATTTAATATCCTCTCTAGTCGACTTGTCAATTATTATAATTTACTTTGTTTAAGGGCAGCTTTTAAGATATTTACTTATAATTATAATAAATCAGTAAATGTAGCAATTAGCATATAAGCTTATCCGGAGGAGATGCCGGGATTTAATAGACAATTAGCTAGACTTGCAGTAAAGAGGTAGCTATTTTAAGGATATAAGCTATAAAGAGCTTGCTTAAATTTAAGGGCGTTTCTTATATTCGAATTAGCTATTAATTTCCTAGCAAACTATAAGCTACAAGCTTATTAAGCACTAGCTGTTTCCTCCTTATAAACCCCCGATAAATTATTAATAGTAAAGCACTTTAGCTAGACTACTTCTTAAAGATTAAGTTAACTTGTTAATTTAAAACCTTTTTGCTTAAGCTTTTAAGATTAAATTTTATATAAAGCTTTAATTAAGACAATTAATTACACTATATTCGCATGCTATATTCTTATTTGCAAGCGCTTTAAATTTGTGCTATTATTCTTATTAGATTATTGCATAAGCTAGCTTATTTATCTTTTAAGTAATTATGCCGAAACTAGCTATAGCGTTTTTGCCTTGCTTTTATAATATTAGCCCCTTAGCTACGCCTTATCTTGCTTAATATTTAACTTAACTTTAATCGGAAATTTATTTGCTACTTTCGATTTTAATTCTTGCAATTTCGTTCTTTTAAATTACTATCCTTTAAGCAATTTATCTTTGCAAAAAAAGGAGTAGCGCAAAAAGGAATAGTAATCCCCTTAAACGTCTTAGTTTTACTTAAAAAGATTTAATCTTATTTTTTAATTTCTTATTAAGCATATTACTTATTATCTTTTACACTTAATTACTCTTTTACTTTATAAACCAATTAAGTTAAAAGCATTTTAAGTTAATTCTCTTGCTTTTCCTTATAATAATTTTAATAGCTTATATTTTTTATTAAGTATTTGCTTAAGGTTTTGTTAAGATTAAGCTAATATTTTCTAAATCTTAATACTAAATATATTATTATTAAGTATATCGGTATAATACTTAAATTATATTAAATAGCTACTCTTTATCCCTAGTATCTTGATAATAGTGCTTTGCTTATAAGGATTTAACGCTTATTTTAAGGTTTATAACTAATTATTTATTTATAGTTTATTAGGATTTAAGATTAATTAGATTATCGTTTTAACATTTGCGCTATTAGCCTTCTTTCTTTAACACTTAAGGATTATTCTTATATATTAAGATCTTGCTTATAAGGCTAAAGCAAGCAAGCTTAACCGAATAAAACTTAAAAAAAGAGCTATAATAGACAAAATTGCAAAGTTATTAGCTTAAAATATATTATTATATAATATTATTATAACTAGTAATCTCCTCCTCTTATTACTTAGCCGCTTTAAGGAAGTAAATTTAATTGCATCTTAATAAGTTAATAATAAGATTAGATTTTATTTAAACTTAACACTTATAATTAATATAAACTTAAATTATAATAGCTTATTTTGTTCCTTCTTACTTGTTATTAATTCGACTAAGAGCATAGCTTAATAGAGGCGTTTTATAGTCTCTTAATTTACCCTTAAATCTTCCATGTCTTAAAAGAAGCTAAGCAAAAAGCTATTAAAGCTTCCTTAAACGTTTTAGTTTATTGTCACCTTTAAATAGCAATAAAAGTCAAATTCAAGTAAACTTACACCTTAGTAGCTTAGTTAACTTAAGTCTCTTTAAAATTAGGAGTTAATCTTATTTAATATATCTTGCTAGCCGAAAGTTAAAGCTTATAAAATAAAAAAAATAAGGATAAGAGGTAGCATTCGGGAAAGAAGGAATTAATTAAGACTTTATAAAAAATTATAAGTAGGAATTAAAGCTAATAAATAGCGAGTTAAATGTAGTAAATGCAAATAACGTTAAGCGTTAAAATATCTAGCTTTATTAGTTTAAAAATAGAATTGCCTTAATTATTTTAATATAAATTTTTGAATATTTATTATTAAAGTTCTTAAAACCCTTATGTATTATTTAACTAAGAAGATTAGAATATAGTATTAGTTTAAGCTAAACTTTCTATAAAAGCTATATAGCCTTTATCTTATAAATAAAGGTATACAAGTAAAATTTACCTTTATTCGAATTCCCGAAATCTAATATGCAATAAATAGCTTACTAATATCTAATTAATATAATATTTAGCTATTTAATACTTTATTTGTTTATAGACTATAAAGCTTTAAAATAATTTATAACAACTAAGCAATTAAATAGCTATTAAGCTTATTAGGCAAAACTACTTGCCGACTATTTGTTTATTATTATATACTAATTAAAGAAAGGAAATGCTAAGACAAATATACTCTCTTATAAAGACTAGGATTTAAAACCCTTTATAAACTTGAAAATATACTTATAAACAAAAGCTTTACTATAAAACTAATAATATTAGTTTTATAAAGTACTTTAGTCGATTGTCTTTAACTAAGGCCCTTAGTTTATATCCGATTTTTAGAATTAGGTATTATAGCTAAAATTGTTAAGCAAGGATATACTATTTAGCTTTAATGCTTAGCGCAAGACATGTCTTACTAGAATAAAAGGATAGCTATGCATATGTTAATCCGAAAAGGGGAAGTAATTAAAAGCTTAGCTATGCATATGTCTTATGCATTATACAAGTTAAGCTAAGCTTTTTAGCGGGGAGTTTGCTTATAGTTATTTAAAATATTTCTAATTATTAAGTACTTATATTTAATAATATTAATTTTTGCTTCTTGCTATTATAATAAGAATTTTGAAATAATATTCTATTATAAGGATTTTAGAATAGTAGCTTATTATAAGATAAAAGACTATATGCACTTTGCTTAAAAAGGAGTTAAGTAACTTAATACTTCCTTAACTTAAGTCTTTATAATATATAGCTTAAGCAGCATTATATAAGGGAATTAGAATTATATAAGCTAAATTTATATAAGCTATAACTCGGTTATTTGTGTCGATTAATAGCTAGAAAGTAATATGCAAGCTATTAAATCGTTTTACCCCTTATAAGATAGCATCTTCTAAGAAATTCCCCTTAACTAAAATATATATACTTAACAAGTTTCGACTTTATATAATATTACTTAAAACATTTTATATTAATTTTACTTACTTACCTTATAGCATTATTACTCTTTAAGCATTATTACTCTTTAAGTATTATTACTCTTTAAGCATTACTACTTTTTAAGCATTATTACTTTAAGCATTATTACTCTTTAAGTATAAAGATATTATATTATATTAATACTAATAAATATAAATAAAGGTAAGATGTCCTTACTTTATCTTAATTATAAAATGCTTCCTTGCAAGTTAAAAAAACTGCCTTTGCTTAAGTATTTATAAGATAATAATAACTTATTATTACTATTATATAATTAAGATTTATAATAAGGTATAACCGAAAAAGGTTAAAGGTAAGTCGAGTTAAGTGCAACTTAACTATTAGCCTTATAATTGCTTATAAAACTTCTTTAAAATAATTAGTATAAAAGGATTTAAGGGTAAGCAATAAAAGTAAAGAAGATAAAAATAAAAGCTTTATATAAAAGAACTTTCTAAAGTTTATAAGCTAAAAGTATAAGGAATTAGTATATTTTTAAGAAAATCTATTTTAGTAATATTATTAAAAGTTAGCATTTGCAATTTCTTAGCCTTATATTCTTATAAGTTGCAAATCTTTTAAAGCGCCTTATAAATACACTTTACAAATAAGCCTTATTCGAGTACTTTTATATTAATATTTAAAAGGGCTTAATTATCGGATATATTAAGTAATAAATACAAGTTTATTAACTTAAACTATTTTTACTTAAATAAACGATTTTAAAATTTAAAGAATAAAGATAAGCAATATTAAAATTAATTTAAATTTAAAAAGTAACTTTTACTTTACTTATATATAATATAAATTAAAAGAGTATAAGAGATCCTTTATTATTACCAGGGCTTCCGAGTAACTTTACTCCTTTTAAAGGGTCCGAAAATCCACTAAATATAAACAAAAAAGAGGAAAAAGCATTATTGCTTTACTCGGATTTACTTACTTCTTAAAAATAATGCAAATAGTATTAATAGCAAGATAGTTATAAGGAATTATTTGTAATTATATAATAAGTTATTTATAAAGGGCTATAAACTTTCTTAAATATTAATTTTATATATAAAGTTTTAAATACTATTTTATTTTAATTTATAATAAGTAATTCTTTTAAGTAATTACTTTTTTAATTCTTAATTACTTATATTTAATAACTTGCTTTCTTTATTTCCTCCTTTACTTTAAAATGTTAGCTAATATAATAATAAAAGGCTAAGTAAAAAACTTTTATAACTTTATAAAAGCGGCTTCGGATTTAGTTTACAAATAAGTAAACGGATTTATTACTTTGCTATAAACTCCTTTAGCGGCAAAATTAGCCTTTTAAAGAAACTTATAAGCTATTAATTGCTAAATATAGCATATGCCTTACACTCCCCGAAATTATAAGCATTTAATTGCTATTGCGCATTTATAAGCTATCTTTCCTCTTTAAAAAGAATAGCACTCTTTTATACTTAATAGTAGCTATATTTAACTTAAAAAGAAAAGATAATAAAATATTAGGCCCGGACTTATATTTTACTTGCTTAATGCCCTTTAAAGCTTTAAGCTAACGTCGACTAATATTAATATATAATAGCTATCCTCTTTATAGTATATTATATATATTAGCTTTATACTTTAAGTATATTTATATAACTTACTTAATTGTATTCGAATATAAATTTTTAAAGCCTTAAAATAACTCTTTATATATATATATTAGTTTATAGCTATAATTCGATTTTATTCCTTTAATATATAATATCCTCTTTATTTGCTTTATTATAGCAACTATCTCCTTTACAAATTTCCAAGTTTACCGAATTTGCAATTAAACTTAAAGCAAAAACGAGGACCTTTAAAATAAGCATTTATTTTGTTATTATAATAGCAAAAATAAGCAAAACTGCAAAAATAGTAGCTACTAATATAATAACCCTTAAAAATTTATAATTATATAAGTGCCACCTTTGTAATAAAGCTTTTCGTTATCGAGAATATTTAATAAGACACGTCCGAATACATTTTTAAAAAAAAGAACTTTATATACGATTACTTAAGCTATATAAAGAAATTCTTATAATAAGACGCACTCTTTTTATATAAGAAGGGATATAAGGCAAAAAAGAAAGAGAAAAGACGACTTTAAAAGAAGAATATACTATTATCGACTTTTAATATAACTTTAAAACTATAATATAAGTGTAATCTTTGCAATAAGGGTTTTTATTATTAAGAATATTTGATAAGATACACTTAAATATATATAAGAGAAAAGCGTTTTATATGCAAAGATTATAATAAGAAATTTTTATAAATAAACTTACTCTTTCGACACTTAATAATATAATATATAAAATTGCACTTGCAAATATTGCAATAAAATGCTCTTTAGCTTATAAAGTCTTTATATATAAACGAATATTATATTAATTTTATAGCTATACTTGCACTTTAAATTAATTTAACAATTAGCAATATTATAATAAATAATATATAAAGGAAATTGCTTATCTTGCAAGATTTGCAAAGATGTTTTTATAAAATAGACCTCTTTAATAAGTCGGCTATAAGTTACTTTTTTAAAGGGAGCATTATAGCTATAATTAAAGGATTATAAAAATTAGTTACACTTAAATAGTAAGTTACTTAAATGTATAAAAACGCTTAGCATTATTCTTATTTTAATGTTATAAGAAATTTTAAGTATTATTTATTAGCTAAAGATATTAAAGAAGTAAAGGGAAAGTAAAATAAATTAATGCTAATTTTAGTCTTTTTTACTCTTTGCTAGTTATTCTTAATTATACTTTTACTTGTTTAAAACTTTTATAATTTAAGTACAAATATAACTAAGCCCGATGCCTTGCTTTTAAAGCTTAATAATTTTATTAATAACTAAGATTTAGTATATAAATTAACTATAATAAGCTCGACTATTACGCTTAAGTCTTATTACTTTAAATTTGTTAAAGAAAATAAGAGAGCATATCACTTGTATAAAGAGGGGATATATATTATTAAACGATAAAAAGGAATAAAATTGCTTAAATTTGTAATAATATATACTTAATATTAATATTAAAATAATAGATTTAAGCAATCGACTTTGCAAATAAGCACCCCGAAGCATATATTATTAAGGTAAATTTTAGTCTTATTAAGCTGGCAATAATTATATTAAATATCTTATTTTAAGTTAATAATATAAAAGAACTTTAAACTTTCGAGAGGACTTTTATTTTATAATTTAATTTAATCTATAGCTATATAATAATAAGTTTAATTAGCAAATTCTTTAAATAAAGCTTCAAATATATAAGAAAAAAGGAATATAAGACTAGTTTAAAAAAAGGGAAGAATATATAAGTATAAGTAAAATAAGAAAATAAGAGAAAAGCTTTTAAAAGACTTTATAACTATAAAAAAAGCATGTTCTTAAAGCAAATATATTATACAAGTATTAATTAATTTTTCTTCTAAAAGCACTAATTAAATTATAATTAAATATAATTAAATACTAATTAATTTTAATTAATTACTTTAATTATTTTTTTAATATATTAACTTAAGAGGCTATCTCGGAATAAAAGCTAAGCTTAAGTTTACGTGATTTTAGTAAAGATTAAGTGAGATAATTAAAAGGAAGATGTTATTATACTTTAAGCGTAAAGTCCTAAAAAGGAGTAAGCTCTTTAGCCTTAATAAGTTGTTATATTTAAAGAAATATATAAATCTTTAGCTTCGAAGGTATATATAAATAAAGTAAACATTTTTTGTAGAAATGAGATTAGATAAGAATTAATGCACTTAATCTTAGTAGGCTTTTAACAAATTCTTTATTTACTTAAAGTATAAGCAAGTTTTTGTAATAGAATTAAGGGTAATAAGTTTATATATTTCTTTATAAAGTGTAAGTGCTAAATATTATATTAAATTGCCGATAATTATAAATAGCTAGCGAAAAGATATATGCATTTTTTTTTAAGTAACTTGCTTTATATTATATTACTTTAATTAAATTGTTAAATAATTCTTATATTACTTTAGCAACTATAAAGTAACCTTTAAGCGCAAGTCTTATACACTTCGCGTAAATTTTAATAAAAATGTAATTTTTTATGTCTCTTTCCTTTATATTAATATATTTACTTGCTAAGTCGTTTGCATTTAAACCCCCCCTTTAAACTATCTTTTAAGGCTATATTCTAGATATAAGTACCTTATTTATTATATTAAAGCTTTATCTTCCCTTTATAAACCACATTATTATAAGTTATATTACAAATATAACCCTCTAATAAAAGTAATATAAATTCGAAATATTTAGCCTTTTAATTAATTATTAAAGTATTAGCTTTTAGTAATCTTGCAAATATATTAATTGCTAATTTAAACGATTCGTCAATTGCGTATTTAATTTAAGTATGTAATTAATAAGGAATTTCTTTAAGAATAATCTTAGCAAAGTAGTTCTCTTTGCTTTTCTTGTTTACTTTAAATTTGCTAAACTCCTTCTTTAAACTAATACTATTATATTATCTAAATTGAGAGTTAATATTAAGAAAGGTTTATTAAATTAGTAAAATATAAAAGAAGACGACTACTATTCCTTTTATATTTGCGCTAAAGTTAAAGCTAAGCTATATAATAGCGTTTCGAAATCGTTTTAAATTTAAGCTTAAAATAAGAGATAAAGGAGCTATGTTAAATGTTAGTTAAGTTAATAAAGTAATAAATGTTTCGGATTTTTAGTCTTTAGTAATAATAAATAGTTAAGCTTTAAAAATGCAAAGAGGGCTACTTATTTATTAATAATATAGCAAGTTTATATGCCTTTGCTTAGCTTTTAAATTCTTTTAATTAAGAAGAAGCTATAAAGAAATAGCTAATAAATAAACTTATATATCTTTCTTTGCTTTACTTTAAGCTTAAATGTATTTGTAGCCTTAGCAATTATGCAAAAGACTAAAGATTATTATTGCTTTATTTTAAAGCAAATAGTTTATTAGCTTAAATAAGCTTAATTGCAAGCAATTTTTGTGCTTTAGCAAATTATGCAAAAGCCTTATAAAGCTTTTTTGCTTATTAGTTAAGTTAACTCTAATAAGCCGTTTATCCTTTATTTAATATAAACCGGGAAATTAGAAATTACGCTAATAACTTGAAGTTTCCTTTTTTAAGCATATATGCATTACCTCGCCTTTATAAGCTAGTTTTAAGTTAACGCTATAATAAGGTCTCTTTTATTAGTTTCTTTTAATATTTATAAATAGTTATATCTTTATAAGTTTTTTAATTATTATATCTTACTTTAATTGTCTTTAAACTTTCTTTGCTTTACTTTTAAAGGTAAGTCAAATAAGTAAACGCTAATAAGCAATATAGCCGACTCTTTTAAGTTTTCTTTTAAAAGAGTCTTCTTATAAGTTTTTTAATTATTATATCTTACTTTAATTGTCTTTAAACTTTCTTTGCTTTACTTTTAAAAGTAAGTTAACTTAGCAAACTTTAATAAGTAATATAACTAACTTTAAAAGTCTTTTTTATAGTTATATTAAATGCTTTAATAGCCTTCTTTTGCGTTTTAAATCCGAGTTTAAATACTTCTTAAATTATTTACCTTTAAACTTATATGCTATAAAAAGCTAATATTGCATATTTACATTATTAATATTATTATCCCTTAATTTATAAACACTTTTGCAACTTTTACTTACCTTAAACTCAACTAATTAACGAGATATTTACTTTATTTTATAGCTATTTCTTGCTACTTTAAAAAATAAATATTATATAGCACTTTATTAGTATTAACTTTCTTTTAATTTATAAAACTTTTATTTACTAAATTCTATTAATCTTTTAATAATTTGCTAATTTCTTTATTAGTATTTTTGCAAGTATCGATAGCATCTTTAATAGAGATGTAAAGAGGAGGTTTATAGGACTATAACTAAAAGAGAGTCTCGATAATGCTTTTTAGCATATATTAGAAATAAAATAAGGCATATCGTTTACTTATACTTTTATAGCTTTAAATTTTTGTAAAGATTTAATATATTTAAACTCTTTATAAAGAGTTTAAGTAATAAAGACTACATTTTGCAAATACTAGTTACTTATACACACTTAAAAAAGTTGCAAGATTTGGGTTATTATATAAGATATAGCTTAATTTATAACTAATTCTTTATTGCGCAAGTCTTTAATATAAATATTAAATGTGTTACTTTAAGTCTTAGCTATCTCGGCTAGCATTACTCTCTTATATATAATTTTTATAAATTAATTAATATTATTTAACCCGGTAAAAGTTATTTATATATAATTTAATTTTTGCAATAAAAGTAAGTTTATTTGTTTATAGCTTTATTAATTACTTAATTTTACCCTTATAATTAAAGTACTTTCTCCCTTTAAATAAAAGGCAAACTTATAATAGCAAATAAGGGTAATTTAGCTAATTAAAGAGCTAAAATCTTCTCGAAAGCAAATCGGAGAAATTCTTTTAAACTTGTAAGTTGCCCTTTATTTAAGGGGGGGGAAAGTATTATATAAGCCGTTTAAACTTGTTAGCGGCACAAGTACTTACTTAAAAGCTTTTATTTCCGGATTAACTAATTTGCTAAGATTTACTTAATTTCGCTACATTGCGCAATAATAAGGGGAATAAACTTATATTATATTACTTATATCTCCCCTCTTTAATAAACGTTATTATAACCTTTAAGAATTATAAACTTAAAGTATTAAATTCCTATTATAAGTAATAATAAAGCTTTACTAGCTACTTTGCACAAGCTAAAATCTAGTTTATTATAAAGGCTAAAAGTAGCTATAAAAGGTTTTAAAGAGCTATTTGTCCTTAATAGTAGCTAAAAGCAATAATTTTAATTAGCTAAACACTTTAAAAATTTACTTATATAAGGTTTACTTATAAGTATAAAGATAAAAGATAGCCTTTAAAATATAAGGTGCAAATGTGCTAATTTGCAATTAAGGTTATAATTATCCTTTAAATAAGAAACCTTTTACTAGCGTCGAGATTTTCTTGTAAAAGGCAACTTAAGATGTAAATTATTCTTATATAATTAAAGTTTATAGCGCCCTCTTAAATAAGAAACCTTTTATTAGCGTCGAGATCTTCTTATAAAAGGCAACTTATAAAGTAGTGCAAGTAATATAATTAAGCGTATATATCAAGTATTATACCGATAATTATTTTTACTTTTAATAGTTAAGGGTTATATATGCTAGCTAGCTTAATTTTACTTTTTATTTATCTTCTTTAGCTTTAAAAAGTCTCGGTCTTTAAGCTATCGGGACTAATATATATTCTAATTTCCCTTTTATTAACTTAAGGTAGCCGGTTTATAATAAAATAGGAGTTAATTACAATTATCGTATATTATAAGAGTTTTAGTTAATTACACGTTATAATATAATTATATAACAAATTAACTCGTTTAAGTAAAAGAAAAGGGGGTATTAAGCTTAAAACGTATAAAGAAGTTCTTAATTTAGCATAGCTCCTCTATTTGGCCTTTATTAAGCACTTTTTGCTAAAAGATAATATAATAGGCTTGCAAAACTTAAATTTAAGTCCTTAAAACCCCCTTAAAAGCTGCGAGAATGCCCCTAAAAGCTTTAAAAAAGTCTTAAAAACTTACGTGCTATAATATCGTTAAAAGTATCTTATTAATATAAAATAAGAAGCATTTTACAATATTACGTATAACGTTATAAACCGGCTACCTTATATTAACTTTATTAGAATTATTCTAAGGGAAGCAATAAAGTTTAAATAGCTAAAGTCTCGAGCTCCTTACTTTATTAAATGCCTCTATTAACCCTAAAATATATATATTATAATATTTAAAGGAATTAGGTGTATTTGCTTTTAAGCGTTAAAGAGTAGCAAATAGGATAAGCCCCCTCGATTATATCTAATTGCCTTTCTTATATATGCATTAAAGTATAATCGGTAAACCTATTTAAATTACTCGGCTTGCCTTATTATCTCGACAAGATAATAGCTTAAAGCTAGACTAGTCTTTTTAAGTATAAGTTTTGCTTAATGTCTTATTACTTCCCTTAAGCCTTTTAGCAACTTTAAAAAAGAATATAATATTAAACTTAACTTTTTTTTTAATATAATATTATATAAGACAAATACTATTAATTAAAGATTGTAAAAATAATATAAAAAGGTGCTTTATATTTTTAAAATTAAAAAAGAATAGCGTAATAGTAATAAAATTTAAGTATATCCTTAACTTTAGCGTATTTTATAAGTAAACTAATTTATAATAGCTTAACCGGGAGCGCATTAACTTCTTAACTTTCAAGTATATCCTTATTATAATATAATATATACCTTTTTAACCTTATCCTTGCATTTAATAATTATTATACGTTTAGTTTTAATAAGGCAAAGAGTATATTCTCGGCATAGGAGATAGCAAGTAAAAGGTTACTATTAACGTTTATTAAAATTTGTTTAAGCTTTTGTAAATCGAAATCCGGTAAGCTATAGTTATATTAACAATTATCTTAAGCAAAATATTATATTACGCTTTTCTTTTTAATAAAGTTAATAATTGTTATATTTTTTCGAGTTATATAAAGCAATTCCGAGCATATCTCCCTTCTTGCAAGTCTTTTATCTCTTATTATCTCTTTATTTAAATTATTTTACTTTATTAAGTTAAAGTTTATAATAACTATTTAAATATTTAAAAACAATTATTTTAAACAAGATATATTAAAGTATTATAAAGAAATTTATTAGAAAAAATACAAAGAATTGTTAATTGCTACAATATAGTAAGTAGATAATAATACTTGTTAATTAAGCGCTTTTGCTATAAAGCTTCGGAATTTTAAACTAGAAAAATACTTAAAACAACTTATATATACCCCAAATTTTAGCTTTATATAATATATAAATTATAAGGTAAGCGTTTAACAAGTTTAATATAAGTGTAAAGCAAAAGAAAAGGCTAGCTATTTAGTACTTTGCTGCTTTAGCAGATTTTTAAAGCTAATAGAAATTTTTTTTAAATATTATTATAATAATATTATACTTGCTTTCTTAAAACTCGAGGATATTATATAAGACTATTTTTCCGATAACTTATAAGCCGAAATAATCTATTATCGAGGTAAACCTTTGCATATAATTTATATACACTAAAAGCTAAAAGATTAACTTGTAAATAATATATAGCGCTTTATTAAGTATAAGCAAAAGGAGCGTTATTTTTAGTTTAGCATTCTTTACTATAAAGGTTACCTCTTTTATAATACTCGAGGAACTAGCAAGACATCTCTCTTTAAGGCTTTAGTAATATATTTTTATTTAAGGCTTTATCTAATAAATGTTATAAAGCTTAAGTTAACTAATAATTCTCTTTTAAAGCTCTTTATCGGATTGCTTTTATATATTATATTAGTTTTAGAAGAGGTAAATCCTTTGCAATTAAGAGGCAATAATAAGAGCGATAAAGTTATTAAAAAGAAGGGGATTTCGCTCTTTAAGCTTAAAAGCGCTATTAACGGTCCTTTATCCCTTAAAGGGAATTTACTTGTTATAATAAGCAATTTTCAATTAAAGGACTTCTTTAAAGAGCTTATCCGACTTAGTTATATTAATATAATAATCGAATTTAAGAATATTACTATTAAGGACGCTATTTAGCTCTTTAAAACTACTTACTTGCACTTGCTTAAAGAAGAATTAAAAGAATATATTATAAAATTTTCTACTTTAATAATAGTGCTAAAAGATTATAAGTTTAATTATATTATATTATAAAGATTTTTTTAATAATTACTTTATAAGACGCATATAAAATGTTTTATAATTAAGTTTAAAGCAAGCATTAAAGGAGCAAAGAAGAGGGCAAGGTAGAGGGTGAAGTAAAGAGTAAAGTGGAAAGTGAGGAAGAAGGTAAGCTAAAAGGCAAGGTAAAGGGTGAGGTAAAGAGTAAAGAAGGATAAGGAAGAGGGTAAGCTAAAGGGCAAAGTAGTAAATAGTAAATTGGACTATCTTAAGGCATAAGAATAAGAGAATGTAAATAAAGTATAATAATAAAGCTAAGTAGTAATAGAGTTTATAAGGTGTTTTTTTATTCGGTAATTATTAATAGCTATCGGCTTATTAAATTAAATTATTTAGTATATTATTATTAATTTACACAATTTAAAATATTTAACTAAGCAAATATTTATATATTATAAATATTAAACGAGTTTTTTAAGTTATATTTTTTAGCTTCCTTTTTAAATTTAATTTTCCGGGCTTTATCTTTTAAGTTTAGCTTTCTTAAATTTAGCTTTATAAGATTTATTTCTATTTAGCTTTAACTTTAATCAAATTGTAATCTCCCCCTTACAATTACACGTTCCCTTTATAGCGACGAAAGCAGTAATTGTCTTAAAGAATATTATATTATTATATTGCATTTAAAGCCTCTTTTAATTCTTTTAGCTCCCGATCCGACTTTTTACTCCCTTGCTAGCTCGCGATGTCCTACTTATATATATAGTATATTTATATATAATATAATAAAGTTATAAGCTTATATAAAGCAAATAAATAAGTAAGATATTTTGCAACTATTTAGCTAAAAACTTCTTACTTTAGAATTTTTTATATTATAGCCGTTGATATTATTTTAGCTACATCACGTAAGAGGGCTTTACTAGTGCTATTATATTTATAGCATTTATAAATAGCCTTATTTTTATATAATTAATATAATCTTCTTCCTTTAAATTAAAATATTAGCTAAGTTATTTAACTTGACTCTTATTTTGTTTATATTTTAAATATAATATAAAAATAGGGTAATTAGTAGTATTATATAAATATAATTCGTTTAAATAGTATATTTATATCAATTATTCTTTAATTAAGGACTTAAAGCGCTAGCTAAAATCCAAGTATAATAATACCTTAAAATTATCTAATTTTATATGCTTTTAAGTTTAAAAACTAGCTAAGAGCTAAGCGTATACTAAAATCATATTCTCATAAATCCTATAAAGGATTATTATATTAAGAAACGCTTAGCCTAATTTAAGCCCTTACTTAAGTTTTAACTTAAGCTTTTAGTAAGACACTACTTATAACAGGCTTATAAGTAGCAAGGATATACTTTATTAGGGAGAAGAGGTTTACACTTATATTTATATAAATAAGCCTTAAATTAAAGATTTAAAGCTAAGGAAAGATAAAGAGGGTAAAGGAGGGGAAAGGTAAGCTATATATATATAAAGTTAATATTAGATAACTTAGCTTTAAAGTTTATAAAGGTGTTTATATAGCTTATATAAGTACTTTTTTATGCGCATTATCGGAATATACCTATTTACCTTTAGCACACTTTACTTCTTTATAGCTATACGGAATTTGTATAAAATAAATATATACGTATATATTGTTACGGTTCTGGCATTCTTCTGGCATTCCATGTCACGTGGTCACGTGCACTAGCGCGGCTAGCATAGGCGGTGTGGAGCGGCAGAACTCGAGTATTTGTACAAACCGATCCTTTGTAAATAACCTCTTCTTTCCTTAGCTTTGAATAGTCGTAATTGGGACCATTCAACCAACGCACTTCGTGCTATGAATCTGGCGCTCGTGACATATATAGCCCTTAGTTTTAAAATATTACTAAAACGGGATTTAGTGCAAGACTATAATTAAGCGTTATAATCTTATTATAAGCTTATATAACCTTAATTAGCTCTACTTAACAACAAATATAACTAATGCAAATAAGTATACTTAATTAATAATATTAGTTATAACAACTTTGCAAATTTATATTTAATAGATTTAATTATATAATTAAAGCATCCTTTAATAGTTTTATAATTACTTTGCTTTGCCTTTTATAGCATTATTGCGCTTTAAGATCGTTTATATTAAGGAAGCACGATTTGCTTATCTTACCTCCCTCGAGTAAAGCTCTTAACACTTTTTGTATTAATTTAGCATAAATGTGCTAATTGCGTTTAGCATAAGATTAAAGAGTTAAATACCGGTTTTAGTGCTTAAAATAGCTATTTGCAAAAATCTTAACTAATTATATAATAAACTTAAGTTCGGTTTTAAATACTTTAATTGACCGACTATAACCTTTAAAACCGAATTAAGATATTATAGTCTCGTTTTAAATAAAGGAAAGCTACTACTTTACTTTATTTAAGCTTATAATCTTGCTAAATATCTTTACAAGAAGACGAGTTTAAAGTTATAGCTAAATATTATTAAACGCTATTAGCTAAGCTAGCTTAAAGAATTAAAATTATATATCTCTTTATTAGCTTTAATATTTAAAACACATTTAACTATATTAAGATCCTTAAATTTGTTACTTACCTTTTTTTTCTTAAAGCTTTTTGCTACAATTTAAAAAAGTAGAAATTTCTTTACAAATATTAAATAAGACTTGTAAAACTAAGAAGGATAAAAGCTTAATTAGCGGTTTAGTATAAATGTAAACTTGCTATTTAGTCGAGTAATAACATATAGCTATTTAACTTGCTCGGGTTTAATTAAAAGCACTTTAGCCGACTAGAAATTAAAGTCGTATTAAGAAATGCAAGAACGCCGACGCATTACTCGAGTATATATTCTAATAAGGCTTATAATCTTGCTATAAAGTTTTGTAACTAAAAGGCTTTAAAGTTATAGCTAAATACTAATAGACGCTATTAGCTAAGCTAAGCCGAAGATTTAGAATTATATATTTCTTTGCTAGCTTTAATATTTAAAATATATCTAATAATATTAATATTATCGAATCTATTACCTACTTTCTTTCTCTAAAAGCTTATTGCCTCTATTAAAGCATGCTAAGATATTATAATATCCTTATAAAAACCGACTTAGATATAAATATAACCGGAGCAATAATAAATATAATATCGGAAAAGAATGCACCTTTTATATATAATAAAGGCTAATTTACTATTAAAAGCTAATATTATAAGAAATATATTAAATCGCATGTTTAGAAGGCTAAGCTACAAGCGTCTTGCAAGAGTAGTGCTAAAAAACTCGTATAATAAAAAGCATAATACAAGTTTTAAAGATTAAACTTAAAAAAAACTATCTTAAAGTTAATTATATCTTTAATAAGGCACAAAGAAGACCTTATATTAGGTTTAAACCAAATTTTCGACCCCGAAAAATATTTTTATATAAATTACTACTTAAATATTTTTGGAATTTAAAGCAAACTCTCTTGCTTAAATAGTTATTAGATATATTCGGAGACTAGGACTTTTTCTTTATATCTTTATTATAAACTTTTGCCCGTTTTAACGTCTTAAGTTAATATGTCCTTCGTTAAGGAAAGCAATTTTGCACTATTAATTAAAGTAATATCTATTTCCGGAAATAAGGTTAAATTAAAGGCTACTTAAAGGACTAGACAAGTAAATGCTTTTAGCTTTACTTTTAATATTCTATTTTATAATATTTAACTCGAGCAAGCTTTAAATTACTTTAATATTATTATTTAACTAAAATAGAAGTTAGCACGTTTTTAAGTATTAATTGCTTCTTAAATATTAACTTTAATAATTATAAATAACTAAATTCGTTTATCCACCTTCCCTTTAGCTATTAGAAGTCCTAATATATTAACTTTTATAAGCTTTAATACTAAGCACAAATACTATTAAGAGATATTACTTCTTAGATTAAGTGTCTAAGATGTGCCTATTAACAATAACACTTTAATAATGCTATTATTTACTAAAGCCCTTTTAAATAAACGAAAATATTAATAGTCTATTCTTAGCTAGTAATAGCTATACATGCTCCCGATAAGTATAATAAATGCATTAACGACCTATATTATTACTTATCTCTTAATATAAGGAAGTTGTAAAATAAGGCTAAATGCTTAAAGTTTATTGCAAGGGAAACGATAATTCTTGTACTTAAAGTGCTAGCTATATATAAATAATATAAGTTATTTATCTTTAAAATAGAGCGCATCGATAGTGTCTTAATATAAGACTTAAAACTTAAAGAGCAATTAAAGGTAATCCCTTAAATTCGCAACTGCTTATAAGAGCTATACAATCTCCGGTTAAATAAGCTAAGTGGACCTTTTAGCATTATTTGCTTACTTTAAGCAATTATGCTTTATTTTAATAATTGCAAATTATAGTCTTAAACAAATATCTCTACTTTCAAATTTATATTTTACTATTAAAAGCGCGATAGTAAAGCTAATTAGTAATAAAGTTTATAAGGTGTTTTTTTATTTTATAATTATTAATAGCTATAAGCTTATTAAATTAAATTATTTAGCATATTATTGTTAATTTATATAATTTAAAATATTTAACTAAGCAAATGTTTATATATTACAAATATTAAATAAGTTTTTTAAGTTATATCTTTTAGCTTTTGCTTTTTAAATTTTATTTTCCGGGCTTTGTCTTTTAAGTTCGTCTTTCTTAAATCTAGCTTTACAAAATTTATTTTTAAGGCTTTGGCTTTAACCCTAGTCAAATTATAGCCTCCTTAGCTCCTAGCTCCCGGATTTAAGATCTAAGATCCGAGATTTAGAATTTAAGTCTTTAAATTATAATTTAAAAATATCTTAGTATATTAAAGAATATAATATATTTATAAAGGAATAATAAATCTTAAGTTTAGAAAACTATATTAATAGTTCTCAAATAACCTTAAACCGAATAAACTTATTTTAAATATCTTATTTAAAGTAATTTTATTATTTCTTTATTAGTATACTTACTTAAGTTCTTTCGAATTTTAAGCCAATTAAGAGGGCAATCTTAATTATATTAAAGCTAATTAATATTATGTCCTTAATTCTTGCTACTTAACTTATAACTATAATATAAGAAAGATTTAATTACTTAAACTTGTTTTAACAAGTATTTTTTAACGCAATATAAGTAAAGAAAATAAGAGAAAGTAGTAAGATTGTGTCTCTTATTAAAAAGGATATTAGGCGGTTTTAAATAGCTTTATAAATATAAAACTATATAGCTTTATAATATAAAATCAATCTTTTACTTGTAATTAAGCAGCTAATGTTAACGCTTTAAGCTTATTTCGAAGAGAATAGCTATTTACTTAATACTATTAATAGAATATACTTATAAATAACTAGCTATATTGTCGGGTTAACAAATTGTAAAAGGTTAAACGGAGACTTTAGCAATTTTAAAGTTTATATTATATTTACAAATTATAATATATAAATTGCATTAAATGCTTTATAAACAAATTAACTTCTTTATAATATTAAAGATTTTAACTAAGTTAAAGACACTAAATTACTTAGCCCGGAAGCTATTAAAAATGTTTAAAATTATATATAATATAGCAATTTGCACAAGAGTACCTTAATTGTCGAGCAAACTCCTTTTTCTTATAATACTCTTTAAAGAGTTAATAGCGTACTTCGCAAATATAAAGAAGAAGATAAATTTTTGCTATAATGTACAAAATATAAAAGATAGACATACGTTGCTACTAAGTATAGCGTAACACTTATACTAATAAACTAAGCAAAGTAAATATTACACGTTAAAATAGTATTAATAAAATTATCTATTATACTTTATTATTTATAATTAATAATATTTTACATTTTAAAAAGGCTAAAGTATATTAAGATTTTGTATAAAGTTATTTAAGTAATTTAATAGCTAGTAATAAAAGTTTAAAATATCTTTATTCCTTCTCTTATAAAGTTCTCTTATTATAACTACTTTTGCTTTGCATAATAGATTTTGCATACAAGTAAATAATAACTTCTAAGATCCTTGTATTAATATTAAATTTTAAAGAGTAAAATAGCTAAAACTATCTTAATAATTTTTAAAAATGCCGAAGATTTCTTGCTTTAATGCTTAAATATCCGAGAGTCGGAAAACTTTTAATTTAAGCTAAATAAGATCTCTTACAATTATCGGGATAAAAGGCCTTTAGCTATAAAAACTTAAAGCTAAAACTATAAGACTCGGAAAGGCTCTTAAAAATGTAGTAACTACTTCTTTATTTAGTAGCAATTTAAATAAAGAAATATAAAGCTGCTAAATGTTTAAATAGCGAGGCAAAGAGCTTAAGATATTAAGCTTAGCAAGATTTATAATTCTAGTAATATAAAGGCTTTAAATGTTAGGAAAAGTATTATTAAAAGCTAAAAGAAATAATTAAATAGCCGGAACGATATTATAATTAAGATATAAAGCTAGCTATATTTTTTATTAAAGTTTATAATACTTAGTATTTTAAGAAGGATGCTAAGTATAAATTTTAATATAAGTAATCTCGAAAGTTTAAAAGTTAAGAAAAGACTTTAATATAATAAAGAAGAGGGTTATATTATCTTTGTATTTCCTTATCTATTCTTTTAAAATAAAAGATTTATAAGTAGTAAATGCCTTGTCTGCTTCGGGAGTTATAGCCGTATAAAGGCAAGTGTCACGAGCGCCAGCTTCAGGGCCTGGAAAGGAAGGCAAAGTAGAAGGGTCTCAATTACGACTATACAAAGCTAAGGAAGGAAGTAGGAAACATGAAGCATTGCATGCTTAAATA